>JACCEB010364809.1_pt1 | contig 13943 bp, 12 predicted proteins | sample 7454761 | NCBI WGS metagenome assembly JACCEB01 (sample SAMN15323454, study PRJNA562643) | freshwater metagenome | isolation source: river surface water | place: USA:Blue River Watershed | collected 2017-08-18 | reverse complement strand
AGTCATCATCGCCACAGGCTCTAACGCCCGTGCCTTGCCTGGTACACCGTTTGACGAAGTCAATGTGTTGTCCAACGACGGCGCTTTGCGCGTCGGCGCTGTGCCTAAGAAGCTGGCCTTGATTGGCTCAGGCGTGATCGGTTTGGAGATGGGTTCTGTGTGGCGTCGTCTTGGCGCTGACGTGACCATCCTCGAAGGCCTGCCTACGTTCCTCGGCGCGGTGGACGAGCAAATTGCCAAAGAAGCCAAGAAAGCTTTTGACAAGCAAGGCTTGAAGATTGAGCTCGGCGTGAAAGTCGGCGAGATCGTCAACGGCAAAAAAGACGTGACCGTCAATTACACCAACGCCAAAGGCGAAGCCGTGAAGTTAGTGGCTGACAAGTTGATCGTGTCCATCGGTCGCGTGCCCAATACCACGGGCCTGAACGCCGAAGCCATTGGCTTGCAACTCGACGAGCGCGGTGCCATTGTGGTGGACGGTGATTGCAAAACCAACGTGCCCGGCGTGTGGGCGGTGGGTGACGTGGTGCGTGGCCCTATGCTCGCGCACAAGGCAGAAGAAGAGGGCGTTGCCGTGGCTGAGCGTATTGCTGGCCAACACGGTCACGTCAACTTCAACACCATTCCATGGGTCATCTACACCAGCCCCGAAATCGCTTGGGTGGGCCGCACCGAGCAACAGCTCAAGGCTGACGGCGTGGCGTACAAGGCGGGCACATTCCCATTCCTCGCGAACGGCCGTGCACGCGCTCTGGGCGACACCACCGGTATGGTGAAGTTTTTGGCGGATGCCACGACCGACGAAATCTTGGGCGTGCACATCGTCGGCCCCATGGCATCTGAATTGATCTCTGAAGCCGTGGTGGCGATGGAGTTCAAGGCTTCTGCGGAAGACATCGCTCGGATTTGCCATGCGCACCCCAGCTTGAGTGAAGCGACCAAAGAAGCCGCTTTGGCTGTGGACAAGCGCACCTTGAACTTCTGATCGAGTTCTCGCGATTGCGTTTCGAAAGCCCGTTGGCGACAGCGGGCTTTTTTCTTGCTCAAGGCACAATAGAGCCCTATGTCAGTGCACCAACCCGTTCATCAAAACTACCTCAAAGAACTCGAAATTCGCGGCTTTCAAAGCGATCCAGCCCAACTGAGGGCCATTGATGCCCTCGAGCGTTGCGCCAGCGAGTGGGCGGCTTACAAAGAAAAACGGTCAAATGCGTTAAAAAAACTCGTCAACCGTCCGGCCATACCGCGTGGGGTATACATGTTTGGTGGGGTAGGGCGTGGCAAAAGCTTTTTGATGGATTGCTTTTTTGAGGCGGTGCCCATCCAGCGCAAGACCCGTTTGCACTTTCATGAATTCATGCGCGAAGTACATCGCGAATTGCGTGAATTGCAAGGCACGGTGAACCCCTTGGATGTATTGGGCAAGGAAATGTCCAAGCGTTACAAACTCATTTGTTTTGATGAGTTTCATGTGGCTGACATCACCGATGCCATGATCTTGCACCGCTTGCTCGATGCCTTGTTTGAAAACGGGGTCGGCTTTGTGACCACGTCGAATTTCAAGCCGGATGATTTGTACCCGGGCGGCATGCACCGCGACCGCATCTTGCCCGCGATCGACTTGCTCAACAAAGAGCTAGAGATCATCAACGTTGACAACGGTACCGATTACCGCCGCCGCACTTTGGAGCAAGTGGACTTGTATTTACGGCCTTTGGGGGCGAAGGCTGATGCTGCCATGACCGATGCCTTCAACCGATTGGCCGAGTGCCAAGACGAGGATCCCGTACTGCACATTGAAGCGCGTCAAATCAAAGCCCGTCGTCGTGCGGGGGGCGTGGTTTGGTTTGATTTCAAAGAGTTATGTGGCGGCCCGCGTTCACAAAACGACTATCTAGAAATCGCCAGTCAGTTTCACACCGTGCTGCTCAGCGATGTACCGCACATGCCTGTCAACAAAGCAGCAGAGGCCCGTCGCTTCACCTGGTTGGTGGACGTGCTGTATGACCGGCGCGTTAAGTTGATGCTGTCGGCGGCCGTTTCACCCGAAGAGTTGTACACCGAAGGTCCAATGGCCCATGAGTTTCCGCGTACGGTGTCGCGTTTGAACGAGATGCAATCGGCCGAGTTCTTGGCGCTGGAGCGTCGCATGGTGGATACCGGACTGACATGAAATTTTTTGTTTGGATTGGATTGACTTGCGCGAGTCTGATCGCCTGGGCTGATGACGGGGTGGTTGTCCCTCCGGTGGTGGAGGCGCCCGCCACAGAAGAAGCGCGCAATCTTGAACGCGCCCGTTTGACCCAAGCACGCCAACAACTCGAGTCCCAGTACAACGAATCCATCAAGCTGTGTTACCAAGCGTTTGATGTGAACAGTTGCCGCCTCAAGGCGCGTGATCGGCGCATCGAGGCCAACGATGCGTTGCGCAAAGAAGAGATTCGTTTCAACACCTTGGAGCGACAAATTCAAACCGAAGAAGCAAGGCGAAAATTGGCTGAGCGCACCAGTGAAGCCGAGCTCAAACGTCTGGAAGCGGAGCGTGCCGAACGCATCTCCGCTGCCAAAGATCGCGCGGATGCCAATGCGCAAAAGCAAATAGACCATGCCTTGCAGGGCACCAAACGCGGCGAGTACGAACAAAAGCAGCGCGAAGCGGCGCAACGTCGTGCCGATGTGGAGAAAAAAATCCGCGAACGCAGCAAAGAGCCTGCAGCACCGCTGCCTGTGCCTTCGAAATGAGTCACCCTTTGCGCGATTTGGTGCAAGAAGCCTTTGCACCCTTGGGTGTACTGGCACGCGCCACAGATCATTTCACGCCCCGTGATGGTCAAACCGACATGGCCTTGGCTGTAGCCGATGTGGTGGCGCAAGGGGGAAGTTTGGTGGTTGAAGCGGGCACGGGTGTGGGTAAAACTTTTGCCTATTTGGTACCCGCTTTGCTCAGTGGCGAGCGTGTGTTGTTGTCCACCGCTACCAAAGCTTTGCAAGATCAATTGTTTGCACGTGATTTGCCGCGCTTGGTTCAAGCTTTGAATTTGCCCATCCGATTGGCTTTGCTCAAAGGGCGAGCCAGTTATTTGTGCACCCATCGCATGCAATTGGCGCGTCGTGACACGCAGATTCCAGATCGCCACACCGTGCATTTGTTGTCGCGGGTGGAGACATGGTCTCTGAGCACCCGTACCGGTGACTTGGCTGAATTGCCGGGTTTGGATGAGCGTTCGCCCTTGATTCCACTCATCACCTCGAATCGCGAAAACTGCCTGGGATCCCAATGCCCCCAATTTAAAACCTGCCATGTCAATGCGGCGCGTCGGGAAGCCTTGGGCGCTGACGTGGTTGTTATCAATCACCATTTGTTCTTTGCAGACATGGCAGTGCGTGAGACAGGCATGGCTGAGTTGCTACCCAGTGTGCGCGTGGTGATATTTGATGAAGCGCATCAGCTCAATGAAATTGGCGTCAACTTTTTAGGTCATCAACTCGGCACGGCTCAGTTGCTGGATGTGACGCGTGACATATTGGCCACCGGCTTGCAGTTGGCGCGGGGCTTGGCCGATTGGCAGGGTGTTTGTGCCAGTTTTGAACGCGCCGCGCGCGAACTCCGTTTGATGGGTGGCAAGCGCACTGGCGCTGTGAAGTTGCGTTGGACCGATGAGGCGCCTGAGGGCATCCATCCCGGGGCGTGGTCGCAGGCCCTGCAAGATGTGGGGGCTGCCTGCGTGCAAGCGCTGCAAGCCTTGGACACGGTGAGTGAAATTGCGCCTGACTTCATGCGCTTGCATGACCGCGTGGCCGAAATCGCCAAACGCGTGGATGCTTTTTTGAACCCCTGTGCCGCCGATGCCGTGCGATGGATGGACCTGAGCGCTTCACAAATGCGTTTGATGGAAGCGCCCTTAGACATTGCGCAAACCGTACGTGAACGCTTGGTCAAAGCGCCGAGTGCCCACGCCACTGCAATTGAAGAAGAAGCGCCTTGGCAGGATGAAGACAACGCCACGCTCGCCACCGAGGACACGCGTCCAAAAAGTTGGATATTCACATCGGCCACCTTGGGTGATGACCCGCATTTGCGTTGGTTCACCGAACCTTGTGGATTGGAGTCCGCCACGATTTTGCGCGTCAGCAGTCCGTTCGATTACCCCGCGCAAGCCGCTGTCTATGTGCCACGCGATATCGTGCGCCCCAACGACCCAACACACAGCCAGCAAGTGGCTTTGATGGCCAGTGATGCTGTGCGTCGCTTGGGCGGACGCACGTTGGTACTGACCACTACTTTGCGGGCGTTGCGCACCATCGGAGACGCCATCAAGCAGCAACTCGACGGTGCAGAGATTGAGGTGTTGGTTCAAGGGGAATGGCCCAAACGTCATTTGATGACGCGTTTTCGAGAAGGTGCCACCTCAGGCAGTCAGGGCTGCGTGTTGATAGCCTCCGCGACTTTTTGGGAAGGATTCGATGTGCCCGGCGACGCCTTGCAGTTGGTGGTGATTGATAAATTGCCATTCCCACCGCCGAACGACCCCTTGGTGGAGGCGCGCAGCAAGCGCCTAGAGTCACAGGGTCGCAGCCCATTCAATGATTATTTTGTGCCGGAGGCTGTGGTGGCCTTGAAGCAGGGGGCGGGGCGCTTGATTCGCACCGAGTCAGACCAGGGCGTGTTGGTGGTGTGTGACAACCGATTGGTCACCACCGGTTATGGCAAGCGTTTGATGGCTGCATTGCCCGAGATGCGTCAGTTGCCCAGTGCAGAAGCCTTGGCACAGGCCCTCGAAGCGCTGCGTCAGACCGCGCTTACCAAAACTTCCACCACGACTTTTTAGTGGTGGCGCGTTCGGGGTACAGGTAAGGCGTGTTGGGGTAAGACTTTTCGAGCACGCGTTTGGTGTCGTCGCGCAGTTGCGTCAGTCCCAAGCGGTCATAGGACTGAACCATGATGAACAAGGCTTCTTCGACAGCGGGGACATCGCGGTACTCTTGCACCGTGGCTTGCGCGCGGTTGATGGCGGCAACATACGCGCCGCGCTGGAAATAAAAGCGGGCCACGTGAACATCAGAGCGCGCCAGTGAGTTTTTAATGAACGCCATGCGCAAGCGTGCGTCTTCGGTGTACTTGGAGTTGGGAAAGCGCACCACCAATTCGCGGAAGGCTTCAAACGATTCTTTGGCTTGTTTGGGGTCGCGTTCAGCCAAGTCTTGTTCGGCCCAGGATGAAAACAAACCCAAGTTGTCATTGAAGTTCACCAAGCCCTTGAGGTACAGCGCGTAGTCGAGTGCAGGGCTGGCCGGATGCAGCTTGATGAAGCGATCGAGCGTGGCGACGGCTTGCACGGGCTCGTTGGTTTTGTATTGCGCCCACGCTTTGTCAAGCTGTGCTTGCTGGGCCAAGGGGGTACCTGCGGCACGGCCCTCGAGTTTTTCGTAATACCCGATGGCTTTGTCGTAGCCGCCCGCGGCCATTTCGTCTTTGGCTTCGTTGTAGAGCTTGTCCACGCTCCAATCTTTGGTGGGGTCGTAGTTGCTGTCTGCACACCCTGTGAAAAGAATGGCGCAGGTCAGGCCGATCGCCATCCATACCGTCGATAATTTGAGTCGTAACACCACAGGTCAACCTCTTGAAGCAAAGTCAAACCATTCTATCGGCTCAACCCGCCCCCCTACCAACCCACGTGCCGGATGTTTTGCTGGACGACCACACCGAGTTGGTGGATGGCCCCGAGGTGGAAACCCGTGAACTGGTGATTCCGCAAGACTTGCATGGCGATCGCTTGGACCGTGCGTTGGCGGTTTTGTTGCCCGAGTTTTCCAGAAGCTTCTCCCAGCAGTTGCTGAGTGAAGGCTGTGTGAGCTGCGTGTCGCCCATGCCACGCTTGATGACCAAGGCCTCGGCCAAGGTTCGCTTGGGCGAGCGCTACCAACTCATTTTGCGACCCACGCCACAAAGTCAAGCTTTCAAGCCTGAAAACATTCCACTCGAGGTGATTTACGAAGACACCGATTTGCGGGTGCTTTTTAAACCTGCTGGCTTGGTGGTCCACCCGGCGCCTGGCAATTGGAGTGGCACCTTGCTCAACGGTTTGTTGGCCTTAGACCCTGAAGCCGTGATGCTGCCGCGGGCCGGTATCGTGCACCGCTTGGACAAAGACACCAGTGGTTTGATGATTGTGGCGCGCACACGCCGCGCCATGGATGCTCTGGTCGCCATGATTGCCGAGCGTAACGTGCACCGCGAGTACTTGGCCGTGGCCTATCGCAAATGGAACGGACAGCCGGTGCGCGATGTGGTCGCTGCCATCGGGCGTGATTACCGCAACCGTTTGCGCATGGCCGTGGTCGACCTAGAGCGCCTGCCTGGCAAAGAAGCGCACACCACGTTTGAATGCCTCAGCAGCCAAGAAGAAGCCTGCTTGGTTCAATGCACCTTGCACACGGGACGCACCCATCAAATTCGTGTGCATATGGCGCATTTCGGCCATCCGCTGGTGGGGGACTCGCTTTATGCAGGCCCCATGAACTTGGGCATTGATCGCCAAGCCTTGCATGCGTTTCGCTTGAGCTTTGACCATCCCATCTCGGGCAAACCGTTGACGTTCGAAGCACCATTGCCTGATGACATGGTGAACTTATTGGCCAACCTAGGTCTTCAGCGTCCGACTGAAGGGCTCCAATAAGCCTGCGAAGGCTGCTCCGTTACAATATAGGCTCACGCTTGTGAAAGCGGTGAGCCCTTTGGCTCTGACTCGTGCCATGCCCCGCATGGCCCTTACCGCCTCGAGATCATTTTTCGTAGGCCTTTTCCTCGACCCTTGACCCGGAACTCTCACGATGAACACCGTGGATGCCAAGCGCGTACTTGAGACCGCCCTGATTTGTTCGCACCAACCGATCCAAATTCGCGACTTGCGCGTTTTGTTTCAAGACGCCCTGGGGGCGGATACCCTGCGTACCCTGCTTGAAGAGCTCCAGCTCGAATGGGCACAGCGTGGCGTGGCGTTGGTGCAAGTGGCCACGGGGTGGCGCTTTCAAAGTCGCCCAGAGATGCGCGAATACCTGGATCGCTTGAATCCGGAAAAACCTCCCAAATACTCACGCGCAGTGATGGAAACTTTGGCCATCATTGCCTACCGCCAACCCGTTACCCGTGGGGACATGGAAGACATTCGTGGTGTGACGGTGAACTCTTTGGTCATCAAACAATTGGAAGATCGTGGTTGGGTGGAAGTCATTGGCCACCGCGAGACGGTAGGGCGTCCTTCCTTGTATGCCACCACGCGCCAGTTTTTGGATGATTTGGGTCTGGCGTCATTGGACCAATTGCCTGTGTTTGACAGCGCCCAAGCGCAAGCCAATGCCTTTGCGCGCCTGGGTGAGGATGACCCTTCGCTGCAGTTGAACATGGCCTTGGATTCCACGCCAGAAGATGCTGTCGAGGTTGACGTGCCCGCAGCATCTAGCGAAGACGCCCCTGTTTTTGAACTTTCCTCACCCAGAGACCCCGCCCCAACTGGCGACGACACCCATGAACACTAAACACCACGACCAGGGCGGTCAACCGACCGAACCCCACCATGAGGTGTTGGGTGACGACACCGCCTTTGACTTTGACGATGTGGTGTCCGGCGAGTTTGATGCCGAACTTATTCGTGCCGAAGCCGCACCTGAAAAGCGCGTGCTCTTGCCCCAACCCGAATCGCCGAAGTTGCACAAGGTGTTGGCGCAGTCGGGTTTGGGCTCGCGCATCGAGATGGAGCGCTTGATTGCCGAGGGGCATGTGCAGGTCAACAACGAAGTGGCGCATACGGGCCAGCGTGTGCAGTTTGGTGATCAGATCAAGGTCAATGGCCGTCAACTCAAAGTGCGCATTGCGCCGCCACCGCCACGTGTCATCGCTTATCACAAGCCCGCGGGCGAAGTGGTGACCACCGACGATCCTCAAAATCGTCCCACCGTGTTTCGCCGTTTGCCACGCTTATACCAAGGCAAATGGCAATCGGTGGGGCGTTTGGACTTGAACACCGAAGGTTTGCTGTTGTTTACCAGCTCAGGTGAATTGGCCAACCAACTGATGCACCCCCGCTTTGGTTTGCAACGCGAATACGCAGTGCGCTCACTGGGCAAGCTCAGCAAAGACCAAAAAGAACAGCTCATCACGGGCATCCAGCTCGACGATGGGCCAGCTCAATTTGGTTCGATCGAAGAGGGCGGTGGTGAAGGCTCGAACTGTTGGTACCGCGTGACCATTTCTGAGGGACGCAACCGCGAAGTGCGCCGTATGTTCGAGGCCGTGGGCCACGCCGTCAGCCGCTTGATTCGTATCCGCTATGGCGCCATGGTGTTGCCACGCGGCTTGAAGCGTGGCGCCTTTGTGGAGCTGGGTGAGCGTGATATCCGCGCCTTGATGGAAGCGGCAGGTGCTGAAGCGCCGATGCAAAGCGGCCCGTCGCGCCATGATCGCAGCGAGCGTGCGAACAGCCGTCGTCGGGGCAACAGCGTAGGACCTCGCCCATCTACACCGCGTGCGGCTGAAGAGCGCAGTGGCCCTGAGCGGTTGGTGCGTACCGAACGTCGTCGCGGCGGTAAAGCCCCAGAGCGCGCGCCTCAGCCAGACCCGATGCAAACTTCGGTGGGTTACATCGGTGCTGACAGCTACGCCATCGAACGCCAACGCAAAAAAGATGGCCAAAAAGCCTTCAAAGCAGGCTTGGTGGGCGGGCCCCGTCCTGCTGCCAACGGGCCACGCCGTGGTGGCGCGGCTGGTGGTGGTTTTGGTGGCGGTCGCTCAGGCGGCGGTGGTCGTGGGCCGGGTGGTGGCAGCCGCGGTCGATGAGCCTGCAAATTGCATCAAAAATGCCTGTTGATACAAGGGAAATCCCTTGAAACAGTTAAAATAACAGGCTTCGCATTTCGCGCACAAAAGTTTCAATAACGTCAATACAGGGAAATTCCAAATGACCGAACGTACTCTCTCCATCATCAAGCCAGACGCCGTTGCCAAGAACGTGATTGGCCAAATCTACGCGCGCTTCGAAGCAGCTGGTTTGAAAGTGGTGGCTGCGCGCATGGCGCACCTCTCACGCGGCGAAGCCGAGCAGTTCTACGCGGTGCACAAAGCACGTCCTTTCTTCAAAGATTTGGTCGACTTCATGGTTTCTGGCCCTGTCATGATCCAAGTGTTGGAAGGCGAAGGCGCTATCTTGAAAAACCGCGACTTGATGGGTGCAACCAACCCTAAAGAAGCCGCTGCTGGCACCATCCGCGCTGACTTCGCTGACAGCATCGATGCCAATGCCGTGCACGGTTCAGACGGCCCAGAAACAGCAGCGGCTGAAATCAGCTTCTTCTTTGCTGGCATGAACGTTTACGGTCACTAAAAGCCAATCGACGCGGTGGACAACCATCGCGTTGGCGAATAAAAATGACGGCCAACCTGCTTGATTTTGATCTCGACGGTTTGGCCGTTTTTTGTGAGCGCTTGGGCGAAAAACGCTTTCGCGCCACACAGTTGTTTCGGTGGATCCACCAAAAAGGCGCACAAGACTTTGATCAGATGTCTGATCTCGCCAAGTCGCTGCGCGAAAAGCTGAAGACCTGTGCACAGGTTCAGCCACTCACCCCCATTTCCCGACACGACTCCGCTGACGGCACCATCAAATGGTTGTTCGACGTGGGCGACGGCAATGCCGTGGAGACTGTGTTTATTCCCGAAGACGACCGAGGCACTCTGTGCGTGTCGTCGCAAGCCGGTTGTGCGGTGGGTTGCCGTTTTTGTTCGACAGGGCATCAAGGTTTCAGCCGCAACCTCACCACCGGTGAAATCTTGTCGCAGCTGTGGTTTGCCGAGCACACGCTGCGCAAGCAGTTCAACACCACCGAGCGCGTCATCTCGAATGTGGTGATGATGGGCATGGGCGAGCCGCTGCAAAACTACAGCGCCTTGGTGCCTGCGTTGCGTTCCATGCTGGATGACCATGGCTATGGTTTGTCACGCCGCCGTGTGACGGTGTCTACCTCGGGCGTGGTGCCCATGATGGACCGTTTGGGCGAAGATTGCCCCGTGGCCTTGGCCGTGTCGCTGCATGCGCCTACCGATGCCTTGCGCGACAACTTGGTGCCACTCAACCGCAAATACCCTTTGCATGAATTGATGGATGCCTGCCGTCGTTACTTGGTGCACGCGCCACGCGACTTCATCACCTTTGAATACTGCATGTTGGATGGCGTGAACGACCAGCCCGAACATGCGCAGGCCTTGATTGATCTGGTCAAGCCCAAGCGTGGGCTGGGCGAACCTGTGCCTTGCAAGTTCAACCTCATTCCGTTTAATCCATTTCCTGCATCAGGCCTCACACGTTCAAGCGCAACCGCGGTCAAAGCTTTTGCAGCGCAACTGAGCGACGCTGGCATCATCACGACGGTGCGCAAAACACGCGGTGACGACATCGATGCAGCGTGCGGTCAACTCGCTGGCGACGTGAAAGACCGTACCCAAGTCGAGCTACGCATGGCCAAGCAGCGCGTGATTCCGCTCACCCAGGTGTCGTCATGAGTGGCATACGCACAGTCTTTTTTTATTGTTGGATCAGCAGCCTGGTGGCGTGCGGTACCGCCAATTCATCATTGGATGCGCTGACCACGCCTGAGCTCAACAGCACGCAGCAACGCGCGATGCAACGTTTGAATTTGGCCACTGCGTATTACGAGCAAGGACAAAACGAGGTGGCACAACAAGAAGTGCGTGCTGCGCTGAAAATCGATCCGAAGTCTGCCCAAGCCTACAGTTTGCTGGGCTTGATTCACCAGCGTGACAATGCCCCACAGTTGGCGCAACAAAGCTTTGAGCAAGCCTTGGTCTTGGCTTCTGCGCCGCCCGTGCGCGGTGCTGAGTTGGCCGCTATTGAGCACAATTACGCTTGGTTTTTATGTCAGCAACATCGCATCGCAGAGGCACGCAGATATTTCGAGCGGGCATTGGCGCAAGCAAGTTATCGTGAAACAGATAAAACTTTGAAAGCCATCGCGTTTTGCCAAACGCGCACAGAGGCCGTCTCTCAACCTTGAAGCACATGGATCTCATGACAGAAGAAGCCACCCATTCGACTCTCCCTGGTGTGACCGCTGGCGCACTGCTACGCCAATACCGCGAGGCCCAAGGCTTGCAGGTCGATGCGTTGGCCAATGCTTTGCGTGTGGCGGTTGTGAAGTTGGAAGCGCTCGAGGCAGATCGTTTGTCTGATTTGCCCGATGCCATGTTTGCGCGTGCGCTGACTTTGGCTGTTTGTCGTCAGTTGCGCGTGGATGCTGCGCCCGTGCTGGCTTTGCTGCCTGGGCAAGACATGTCGCGTTTGGCGCCTAAAAATGAACGTGGTTTGGATTTTCCGTTGGACCGGCCTTCTTTGCTGCCGCAATCGAGTTTTTTGGTGGTCACGCGCTTTTTTACGCCCATGCGTTGGGCTGCTTTGGCGGTTTTAGCGTTGGCGGTGATCTTGGGCTTTTGGCCCGATCTTCATGCCTTGTTTGTCTTCAAGGATGACCCCAGCGCGGAAGAGTTGGTCGTGGTGCCAGTGGCCGCGCCTGTGACGGCACTGCCTTTGACCGAAGCGACGGTGCCTGCGCTCGACAACAAAACCAACAACATGGTCGTCACCACGGTCCATTCAGCGGCGGTTGCCGCGCAAGCTGCCAGTGCAGCCATCACTCCCAGCGTGGGTGGAGCTTCTGATGCCAAATAAACCATCCCCGACTGGTATTGCCTTGTCGATTCCGCAAGCCCGTCGCAGCTTGCAAGCGCGCGTGGCATGGGGCGATCATGTGGTCACCGTGGGGGGGGATGCACCCGTTCGCGTGCAATCCATGACCAACACAGACACAGTGGATGCAATCGGCACCGCCATTCAAATCAAAGAGTTGGCTTTGGCGGGTTCAGAGCTGGTGCGCATCACCGTCAACACCCCCGAGGCGGCGCAGGCCGTGCCGCATATCCGCGAGCAACTCGACAAGATGGGCATCCACGTGCCCTTGATTGGCGACTTTCACTACAACGGTCACCGCTTGCTTACCGAGTTTCCTGATTGCGCACAGGCTTTGTCGAAGTACCGCATCAACCCTGGCAACGTGGGCAAGGGTGACAAGCACGACAAACAATTTGGTCAAATGATTGAAGCGGCGATGCGCTACAACAAAGCCGTGCGCATCGGCGTCAACTGGGGTAGCTTGGACCAAGAGTTACTCGCCAAGTTGATGGATGACAACGCCCAACGCGCCCAGCCATTTGACGCCAAGCAAGTGATGTACGAAGCGCTCATCACCTCTGCGATTGACTCGGCCAAATTGGCGCAAAGCATGGGCATGCCACCCGAGCAAATTTTGCTTAGTTGTAAGGTCAGTGGCGTGCAAGACCTGATTGCTGTGTATCGCGAATTGGCGCAGCGCTGTAACTACCCGTTGCATCTGGGCCTCACCGAGGCGGGTATGGGCACGCGTGGCACGGTGGCGTCAGCCACGGCCTTGTCGATCTTGTTGCAAGAAGGCATCGGCGACACCATTCGTGTCTCCCTCACACCGCAACCTGGTGAGGCGCGCACCCAAGAGGTGGTGATCGCCTCTGAAATATTGCAAGCCTTGGGTCTACGCACCTTTGTGCCCAGTGTGACAGCATGTCCCGGCTGCGGTCGCACCACCAGCACCACCTTCCAAGAGATGGCCAAGTCGATTGACGATTACTTGCGTGCCCAAATGCCGGTTTGGCGCAGCCAATACCCAGGCGTTGAAAACCTCAAGGTGGCCGTGATGGGTTGCATCGTCAATGGTCCTGGTGAAAGCAAACATGCCGACATTGGCATCAGCTTGCCGGGCAATGGCGAGGCGCCTGCTGCGCCCGTGTTCATCGATGGCGAAAAAGCCATGACGCTGCGCGGCGACAACATCGCGCAAGAGTTCCACCAAATTGTTGAAAACTACATTGAAAAACGCTTCGGTTAATCCGTGCGCCTGCCTATCGTGACGACAGAAAACAACACAACAAAACCTGCCAAAGCCCAAGCCTTGACTGCCGTCAAAGGCATGAACGATTTGCTGCCACCCGCCTCAGCCCAATGGGAATGGCTGGAAGAGAAGGTGCGCGGCTTGATGGCGCGTCATGCGTATCGCAACTTGCGTACGCCCATTGTCGAACCTACGGCTTTGTTTGTGCGTGGCTTGGGCGAGGTGACCGACATTGTGGAAAAGGAGATGTACTCCTTTGAAGACCGTTTGAATGGCGAGCAACTCACGCTCCGGCCTGAGGCCACAGCGGGTGTGGTGCGTGCGGTGGTTGAGCACAACATGCTCTACGACGGTGGCAAGCGCTTGTATTACATGGGCCCCATGTTTCGCCATGAGCGCCCACAGCGGGGTCGCTATCGCCAGTTCCACCAAATTGGTGCCGAGGCCTTGGGCTTTCCTGGCGCGGAGGTGGATGCTGAACTCATTTTGTTGGCCGCCACACTCTGGCAAGAGTTGGGTTTGCAAGATGTGCGCTTGGAGCTCAACAGCTTGGGCCAGCCCAATGAACGCGCTGCACACCGTGCTGCTTTGATTGCGCACTTGGAAGCTCATGTCGATGTGTTGGATGAAGAAGCCAAACGCCGCTTGCACAGCAACCCACTGCGTATCTTAGACACCAAAAACCCAGCCATGCAAGCGGTGGTCGAAGCCGCGCCCAAGTTGATCGATTTCTTGGGTGAAGCCTCGCTGACCCATTTCAATGCGGTCAAAGGCATCTTGGATGCAAGTGGTGTGAGTTACCGCATCAACCCACGCTTGGTGCGTGGCATGGACTACTACAACCTCACCGTGTTTGAATTTGTGACGGACCGTTTGGGTTCACAAGGCACCATTTGTGGCGGCGGTCGTTACGACTATCTGATCGAGCAAGTGGGGGGCAAGCCCGCACCCGCTGT
>JACCEB011133127.1_pt1 | contig 13947 bp, 10 predicted proteins | sample 7454761 | NCBI WGS metagenome assembly JACCEB01 (sample SAMN15323454, study PRJNA562643) | freshwater metagenome | isolation source: river surface water | place: USA:Blue River Watershed | collected 2017-08-18 | reverse complement strand
AGGCAAGTGGAGTTGCCCTCGTCCTTGATTCACCTCAAGATATTTTTAAATATGATTATAGCAAATTCATACTTGTGACAAAAAATACTGATCCTGCCTGGGTTTATATTATGTCTCAAAGCCAAGGCCTAATATCGGAAAAAGGCTCTCTACTATCACATACTGCAATTATTGGTAGAGAACTAGGTCTTCCAACAATTGTTGGAGTTAAGGAAGCCACGAGGAAATTAAAATCAGGGGACCTCATACGAATTGATGGTAAAACTGGAAAAATAGAACTCCTATGAATTTAAGATTACAAAAAATTGAAGGATGGGATGATGATAAATTTCAGGAATTGATTGATTTCAGGCATAAGATGCAAAATCAATTACCCACGTTCTTTCCTGAAGAAATAAATGACTATAAAAAGTTACTTCACCCAGATTCGCCTTTTTCTGAAGATTATCAGTGGGTTGGATTTTTTATTTATCATGACAATGAATTGGTTGCTCAAGCCATACTGAGTTGGAAAAAAAAATCAAATATTGGGAATGTTGGATTTGTTGACTGGATTAATAATAGGGATGTAGCAAATTTTCTGATAGGTAAAATTGAATCATTTTCAAAATCTAAAGGACTTTCTGAGTTAAAAACACCAATTGATTTGAATTTTTTTATTCGCTATCGAATACAATCTTTTTCTTCCGGGCCTGCTTATTTTGGGGAGCCCATTTACCCCGCTTATTACCATGAGCTTTTTGTCTCATCAGGCTTTGATGTCATTGGGACTTGGGATACTTATCATTTGAAGAGATACACTTCTTTTATCAATTTTTTTAAAAAAAGAAAAAAACTTGAGAACCGTAAAATAGGATCTGATCATTCAGTTAAAATACGATCTGTTAATTTGAAAAAATGGGATGAAGAATTAAAAATTGTCTTTGATTTATTTATTAAATCTTTCAAGGAGATGCCCGAGTTTGACCCGATTAGTTTTGAGCAGTTTAAGCTTATTTATGATGATTTTAAATATATCATCCATCCACTTACTTCATTTATTGTGGAATTTAAGGGAGTCCCTGTCGGATTTAGTATTAACTACCCAGATCCACTTCACGTGCTAAAGTCTATCAAGGTAAGACCAGTCACTAATTGGCAGAAATTTTTATTGTTTATTAAGTTAAGATTAAATTTCAGCACCTTGCTTATACCTTATATGGGTAAAGTCAATTCTCCTGAGGGCGAAGAAATTAAAGGTTTGCTGGTTAAAATTTCCAAAAAATTAAGTCTTCCTGTTCTTCTTTCTCGGCGAACTCTCATTTGTTACCAGAGTCCAGATTCTCCCTCACGTCGGCCAATAGATCCCGAACTACTCACGCATTATGCTCAATATGTCCTTTACGGTAAAAAATTAGAGTGAAGAACGTGTTTTGCATTTTCCAAGGTTGAAACCAATTTCCTTGGCAAGCGTTTCAATTTCAAGAACTGCGTTTTTTGATAAATCACCAATATTGAGAACATTTTTCTTCCCACTAAACCCAATAGTGAATGTTTCGGCCATACAAGCAAAACTCTCACCAGGAGCAAGAGGGAGTAAAAAGAAGTTGAGATATTGTTCTTGTGGGAGCAAAGCAATGCCGCCAAGATGATAAGTTAAATCTGCTCGCTCTGTCATGAGCGTGTCGAGAAGTTCTTTTTTAATAGTTGGTGGAACTGCAATATCAACAATGACTGCATTTTCCTTGAAAAGATCAAGAGTTAGAAATCCACTTGATGCACTTGTGCCACTTAAAACAATATCTGCTTCTCTAAGGATATTGAGGTCACTGCTTGCTTGAAAAACATCTTGGATTTCTGGCCTGTTAAGAAATTTGATAAGATCGAGATTTTCTTCAAAATATTTCTTAATCGTGTTTACTACTTTGGTATTGGCCTCTGATTTTGAAATTTCTTTGAGTATTCTCCGTACAGCTTCTTGATATTTAAAACTTGCCTCAATCCCTGAGTGATGAATAAGAATGATTTTTCCGACTTTGTCTGCCATTATGGAACTAGCAACAGACATGATATTTCCTGCTGCACCAATAATGGCTACTGTTGATTGAGTTAAGTCTTTACCTTTTTCTTTAGCGGATCTTAGCGCAGATTGAATGGTGAGTGAGATAGTATATGCATTCCCTGTCGTTAAGTTCATCCCTCTTGGATTAAGATACAGACCATTGCCTGATACAATTGATGTGAACTGTCCAAGTCCTACAGTTGAGGCCCCTAATTCTTTAGCATAATCAATGGCCCGTTGAACTTTTTGGACCACTTGATATTTTTGTCGAGATGTAAAAGTTTTTTTTAGATCTTCAGAGATTAATGGAATGCCAAGCATGACAACATCCATTTCTTGACCCTTATTATCTTTAAGAACTTGATAATGATATACTTCAAATTCAGCAATATCTTTTGTGAGCCGAAGTTTTTCACCTAATTTGGAATGAGGAAGTTCCTTTAGTGCTTTAGTCACTTGGCCGACATGTGCTTCATTAATCATATGGCATAAAAAAACTGAAAGAGGTCTTTCTCCTAATCGAGGAGAATCGCTAAGTGATGCCGTTGGATCATTCAGGACATTTTCTTCTGGATAAATGGAAGAAAGGAAATATTTTACATCTTTATTTTGGATAGCATGACAAAGATTCGTCAGACCCAAAATAAGTTGTTCAACTTTAATCAGATCAAAATAGAGACTTGGTTGAATCCTCAGAGTTAAATTATTTGAAAGAGATGGATTCATCCTTAAATTTTCATGATTAAGGAGTGAAGATGCAATAAGATATCCCTGCATTTTCGAATCACAAATTATTTTAAATTCAAAGCCCATATCTCTAAAAACATTTTCATTAAATTCTAGTGCTCTAAGTAAACCTTTTCCTCTTGAATCTTTTAATATCCCAGGGAATTTAGATTTTAAATATTCAAGTCTTGCTTCAAGATATCGAGCTGCTTCCATGCCCGTTTGTAGAGGAGATTCATCTGATTCAATAATATTAAAAACTTCAAGCGCAATTTGAGATGAAAAATCGTCTTCAGCGAAGGTTGAAGTATGAAGGAATCCAAATTCCTCAATATACTTACGACGGATAATAGTTGTCGCCGCAATTTTAGCTATCCCTGCACCTAAAGACTTTGAGAATGTATAAATATCTGCTGTAATTTTTGAATGATGGCCAGCCGCTAAAAGTCCAGTTCGAAACATTCCAGTCTGAATTTCATCAAACACTAATAAAAAGTTTTCTTCGATTGAAAATTTCTTGAGTGTTGAAAGCATTCCACCTGTGACTTCTAAAACCCCTGCTTCACCTTGAATAGGTTCAACAAAAGCACCTGCAATAAGTGCAAATGAATCTTTTGCAATTGAAATATCCTGATTATTTAAACTTAAAAATAAAAGATCTTGATGGGTTGATTCTATGACCTTTTGAATAGTAAGGATATCATCAAGGGGAGAAACAAAGATTGTCTGAGTGTTAAATTCATCAGAAAGAAAAAAGTCTTCACGAAAATCTTCATTACTTGTTAAAGTAAGTGAACCAAGGGTTTTGCCGTGATAAGCTTTTTTTAAAGCTATAAATTTTGGCTTCTGATTCATTTGAAGAGCATTTATCTCTCTAAGAAGTAACGCTAGCTGATCAAGATCTTGAGTGTTGGCCAGTTGATGTAAGAGATACGATTTTCTTTCATGAGAGAAATTTAGTGTTTCATACTGAGCTACAATCTGTGATTTAAGGCGAAAGAGGATTTTCCTTTGCTCTTTATCAGAAAGACTTCTTGCCCAAAGCAGGGACTCATTTATTTCTTTTTCAATTTCTTGATTTAAATCGATTAGTTTGTGTTTAAAATGTATGAGACAGTGCTTCATGGCAGCTTCAACTGCCTCTGATCCTGAATTTGAAAGGTGTGTAATCCATGGTCCTTCGCCAGTTTCTGTTTGGAGAATTGATGAGATTTTCTTGGCGAGTTCTCCAGACTTTTGGCGAGAGCTTCCTTGGGTCATTGATGGGGAGCCAGCAAGCGCCCATTCATTGATTATTCCTAGGATTTTTGGGTGTCTATGTCCAAGAAGGTTTGCCCCGTACCCACCTGTGAGATCCAGAACTTTTTGAATTTTTTGATTGTTTTGATAATAGAGATAATCACCTTCTCCCCTCACATAATTTTTTGCGAGGTTCATGGCTTCAAGAAGTTTTGCCGTTAAAGGTCGTGTATAATCTTTATAATTATTTGCTTCAGATTGCTCACTAAGTGAAGAGAACATTTGTTGTTGTTTTTGAATTTCTCTGCTCATACCCTATAATATCATACTCAGTTTTAGGTTTATTTTTTCACTGTATTTCTTTCCCATCTGTCTAAAAAATTGACAATCACTCTATCATTCGGAGTGATGAGATGAAATGGGCGTGTAAATTTCTCAGTTATTAAGAGGGGATTTCACTTTTTCCAGGAGTTTCCGAAAGGAGATTTAGGAGATTTGTATGGAAACTCAAATTAAATGGTCTTATTTTCAATTTAGAAAGAGCTTTGATTACCCCGTGTATTTGCGTTTTAGGCAGGATGAACTGACTCCTAAGTTTTCACATCTATTCAAAGAACTGGGTTTTCATGAACTAGACGAGAAAGAATCAAAAAAAATTTCATTAGAGCGACCTCAAACAAGAATCCTCACCGTTCAATTTGCATCAACTCGACTCAACCAACAACTTATTGGAACTGACCTTTTGGATAAATATGGCCCAGAGAGTTTATCAATTCAACTTGGGACACCTGTTTACACCTATCGAAAAGTTGGAATGATGGCCATGCCAAATCGAAAACCTCTTTGGGACCTTGCCCTTTGTTCAGAAATTTCCCAGACTGATCAAATGGTTGGAGTTAGAATTATATTAGTACGTTTTCTTACACTTGCTTTGGCCGAACAAGGTGTCTTAAGTTACTGGGGAACCACTAGGGATGATAAGGTTGTTGTGATGAAGCAAGCTCAGTCCTTTGGTGAATCAGTCTTTATTGATTGGAATAAAAAAGTGATTTTCTCGAATGGTGGAGAAATGAAATTAAATTCTCATTTAAAAATTTTGAGAAAAGATAAAGACTATTTCATTCCAGGTCATATGTCGCGCGAGGAAATTATTAGTTTTTTAAGCGTTTCAACCTGTTTACTAAGTTTTCAGGGCATCACTCCATCCATGAAGAAGTCTATTTATGAGTTGAGTGTGCTAGCTTCAGGCAGCTATGCTGTTTCTGAATCTTCTGTGAATCTGTAGTTGTCTTCACCGCGATAGTCCGATAAGCTTAAATCATGAATCAATCATGGATAGACCCGGTTATTTTATCTTTAGGTCCCTTGCAAGTACGTTGGTATAGTTTAATGTATGTTTTAGGTTATGTCGTTGGCGGCTTAATCCTTAAATACCTTGCAAATAAAAAATTCTGGCTTTTAGGTAAAGAAGAAATTGATAAATACATTACATCCCTCATTATAGGAATGTTTTTAGGCGCACGTATCTTCTACGTTTTTTTCTATAATTGGGATTACTACTCAGAAAATCTTTTGGATATCTTATCCGTTTGGAAAGGTGGTTTAAGCTTTCATGGTGCTGTTGTTGGCATGTGTTTGGCCACTTGGAGATTTGCCCGAAAGCATCAGCTGCATTTTTTTCAAATTGCTGACTGTATGGCCATCGCTGGGACCCCTGGACTGCTCTTTGGCCGGATTGGTAATTTTATCAATGGAGAGCTCTATGGCAGAGTGACTAGTTCTTGGGTTGGGATTGTCTTTCCAGAAGGTGGCCCTTTCCCACGTCATCCTTCTCAATTGTACGAAGGTTTTCTCGAAGGAGTCGTTCTTTTTATTATCCTCTTTGCCGTTCATAAACGTCAGCGTTTCTACGGAGTCGCGAGTTCCGTCTTTCTTCTTGGGTATGGTATTTTTAGATTTGTCATTGAATTTTTTAGAGAGCCAGATTCCCAGCTCGGTTATTATTTTGGTCTCTTTACCATGGGACAAATTCTTTGTTTTTTAATGATTCTTGGCTCATTTATCATGCTGATGTTTGCTCGAAGAATAGGTATTAGAAATCCACTTATTCCCCGTTAATATTATTTTCTTGGGACTGCCTCTTTCATGGTCTCTATCAAAGGCTTGAAACCTTTGATCGGTTTTTGAGGGTATGCTGTTAGAAATATGGGAAAGCAGGTAATTGTACAGGCAGCTGAATAGACATATTTAAGATTATCTTTTTCCCAGATATAGACTGCTTCTTCTTGATATTTTTTGAATGTATTTTGTTTACCCATTCTATTAACAAGTGATTGAAAGAAAATATCATGCAAAAAATAGCTTGGAAGTTTTGCAAAAAAATCCAAAATCTTTCCTTGCTGAGTTTGAACGAGGACAGGAAATTTATAGCGGATATGTTGAATAAAAAATCTCATTGTTTCAGTTTGACCTTGTTTACTTAAGACTTCAGGCTTTCCATATTTTTTAATAAGGTCATCCAGATTTTTGTCAGGAAAAAATTCTTCCAGAGTATTTAGACTAAAATTGTAATTAGGTGGATCAACTTTTGCGTTTAAAGGTTGAAACATCACGAAAAAGCATGGCAAAATAATCAAGAGTCTAAACATAAGATGATTTTAGCATAAGAAGTTAGTTGACTGATTTGGTTTCTTTTGTGAGGCCGTAAAGACGCAGCTTGTTTACTTATTTGTTAATTATTAAGTTATTGAATCTTTGAAATCTTTAGGCCGGTAGAGGCAACATTATTGCCCCTATATTGTCTGTGAGACGAGATAGTTTAGACTTGTTTGAATGGAAGTATCCTTCTTACTTCCAATTGCTTAAGGACGTTATGATGATGACAAAACTGGCAGTGACGCCTCTAATCCTGGCACTTTTTTTAAGTTCCTGTTCTACAAGTGGTGCAAAAAAACGTTCCTCTAAACAAAGTTATAATCCAAGTATTTCTGAGCAAGCAGAATATTACCGAGTACAAGAACACTTAATTGAAAAAGACCTCCCAAACTGCAAAGGTTGTATTCACGGAAGTTCTCACCCTAAAACTTTCGCTGAAACGACAGAGGTCTATGAATTAGAAGCTGATGCCATCAATGAGTTGGGCTTAAAAAATACAAAATTTGATATTCCTGTAACTTGGAATAAGCAAGTTGCTGGTTGGGTAAAATTTTTTACTGGCAAAGGGCGAAAACATTTTATCAACTACACCCAGCGTGCAGGACGATATGCCCCAGTCCTATCAAAAATTATGGCAGATAATGGCTTACCACGTGATTTAATTTATCTTGCCATGGCAGAGTCAGGTTTTCAAAATCATGCTCGTTCTTGGGCCAAAGCCGTTGGACCTTGGCAATTCATGCCTTATACCGGTAGAAAATTTGGCCTTAACATTGATTGGTACGTTGATGAAAGAAGAGATCCTTTAAAAGCTTCTATCGCAGCGGCAAACTATCTTAAAACTCTTCATAACTTATTTGGTTCATGGGAACTTGCAGCTGCTGGATATAATGCTGGAGAAGGAAAAATTGCACGTGCAATTCGAATGTACAATTCAAAAGATTTTTGGCGCTTAACTCAGGGAAGATATCTAAGACCAGAAACAAAAAACTATGTTCCAAAAATAATGGCCCTCGCTATTATTGGTAAGAATCTTGATGTGTTTGGTTTTCGAGATATTCAATTTGAAAAAGCATTGGACTACGAAGAAGTCATGATTAAGGGGAATGCAGATTTGTATGAGGTTTCTGAAGTTCTCGAGCTTGATTTTGAAGAACTCAAGCGTTACAACCCAGAAATTGTACGTTGGCAAACACCGCCTTACTTGGAAGCCTATCCATTGAGAGTTCCTGTTGGTGCTAAAGAAGCTTGGGAAGAGTACAAGGATAAAGAGGCTGTTGTCGCTGACAACTTCAAAACTTATGTGACTCCAGGATCATCTTCTTTAAATCAGATTTCTAAAAAGTTTAAAGTTCCTGTGAATGTACTTGCGGATCTAAATCCTGATCTCTCTGAAACAAGCTTAGACCCTAGAACAGTCGTTCTCCTCCCATTTCGCGAAGACCATTCTTTAAATGCCAGTATGTATGCTGATATTTATGAAAAGAGCACAAAGAAAAAATATGCTCGTGGTGGAAAACGTAAATATGGAAGGATGGTCAGTGCTTACATGAAAAAAGGTAAGAAAGTTAAAAATCCATCTATTTATTACACAGTAAAGAGAGGGGACACTCTCTGGAGAGTGGCGCAGAAAACAGGAGTTCCTATGAGCACAATTATTAGAACAAATGCTCATATTGTTAAGCGCCGCCAGATACTGCCCGGTGATAAACTTGCCATTAGATAAAAAGTACTAAATAAATTTCTGAATAAAATATCTCAAAAACCTACTCGCAAGAGTAGGTTTTTTATTTTATGCTTCTCCTATGAGTTTTGGATTATTGAAGCATTTTAAAGATCAGAAAAAAGGTTTCTCTGAGAACAATCAAGTGAGCTTTATTGGTCATGTGATTTTAGGAAGTGATCTCGCCTCTGTTCTGAAATTAATTGAACTTCGTAAAAATCAATCTCACGAATCAATAAAACTCATTTCGCCACGATTAATTAATAAAAAATTATTAATAGAGACTTTTCAATATGGCGTAAATCAGTTGCGTTCTGCTGATGCGGTCACTGAAATTTACAAGAATAGATTCAATGCAAAGATTTGGCCTCAGACCAATGCTCCACAATTTTATAAAGACGGAAAATTTCATGATTTTGGAGGACGTGCTAAGCCGATGGAGCTCCTTGCTGGTGAAGATTTTTTTCTTAATAAAGGGTTTCGTTTCGAAATATCATCCCTGTTTGAGTCTGAAGATTGGCACAATCTTGATGAGATCATCTCTCAACATATCGATATCCGCATCTTAGAGGGTATTGAGAAAACAAATAGCCAAGACCTTGTTGAAAAAAATGAATGGCTTTTAACTTTTAAAGATTTTAAAAAATTAAGTTGTGAATCACTCTATTCATCTTTAACTCCTAAGAAATTTCTAAATTTACTAAAGAATAAAGAAAGTTTAACTCCTGATCTTATCGATTTTTGTTCTTCTGCTCAGTCGACTGGTGCTATGTCGATGACTTGGATTATGAAAAAAGAGCTCAGTTCTGATTCAAGGACATTTTTTATCCCTCAGAGTATGACTCATGAATGGGGCCATTTTATTGTTGAATTTGAAAATGGACCTGAAGGTCACTTATGTCATGGACTTTTTTACGTTCATGAAGAAGAGCCTCAGTCAGAGGATCTTGCGACAAAAATAAAGCTTATGAAGCGAGTATTGGACAGAGTTTTTCCAGATTTTGAGCAAAATATTAAGACTGAATATATTCGCTTTGACGAAGAAATGTTTGTTTCTGGTGTTAAGGATAATCTTAATGAGCAAATCAGCTTTGACTATCCAACACTCAAATTTCTGGGACAGTCTTCCCTGATGAAACCTCAATTCGTCCAAGAAAAATTTTTAGCCAGAATTCTTTTAAGTTAATGAATCAATTTAGAAAATATTTACAAGGAGATGTCATGAAACTCTATTTAGTCGTGATCTGTTTGGTTTTTAGTTTTAGTTCACTGGCCCAGACTCGAGTGGTTTCAATCGATGCGTTTGATTATTCTTACTCTGGCGGTCTTTCTTTCAAACATGACGAGGGAAAAGGCTCCACTAATGATAAGGATTCGACAACATTCAAATTTAACCTTAATTATGCTCAAAATTGGCCAGAATACGTTGGAGTTATGTGGAAAGCTCAAGCTTACTGGAATCGTGAAAGTGTCGATCAAAAAAGTAATGATACTTTGAATTCAACTTTTGGAGTTGTTGGTGGACTTCTCTATAATTTTAATCCCGATAATATGAAAAATTCATTCATGGTTGGTGCTGGTCTTGGTATTGAAAGACAAACAATTGAAGAATCTGCCGGCAATGATGAGTCTGGATTTAATTTTTCGCTTAATTTTGAAGGCGGTAAGCGCTGGGATCTTGGTTCATATTCTTCTGCTAATATTTCTTATGCTCCAACTGTGTCATTCCATTGGAAAAGATACGGTGGGGGGATTAGAGATGACCTTTACACCAGTTCCCGCGATCTCAGATTCAATTTTTTAAAATTTGATATTCTTTTCTAGTTTAAAGGCCACCCTCGGGTGGCTTTTTTGTTTTGCGTTAGTTGAAAAACTTTAATTTAAGAAATTGACCTAGGAAACTTCTTCGAGTCTAAGTACAATTTCTTATTATTAATAAGGAGTCTATTTATGAAACTGTTAATAGGGTTTATGGTCCTCGGATTTGTTTCAATGGCCAAAGCTCAAGATTTGAAATTTGGTGATTTAAACTATTTTTTGAAGTCTGGACAAATTAATGCTGGAGCCGATCTTTGGATTGGAAATGAAAGTCTAAAACGTGAAAATACTGGAGATGTTAGAGTGAACGGTTACTTTGCTGATGCTAAAGTCACCTATGGAGTCTTGGATAACCTTACGGGATTTGTAAAGCTTCAGTATCAGTATGAAGTTGATACTGAGTTAAAATCTGGTTCTGGAAGTTTTGATACAACTGGTCTGCAAAACCCTCAGTTTGGTGCAACTTATCGATTCTTAAATCAATCTTCATTTGGTTACAATGTGGATTTTGGAGCAGTGGTTGGGTTGAAACTCATGGATCGCAAGGCCGGAAGTTTAACTTCTCAGGAGGATGGAGATCTATTAGATCCAGCACTTTCAACAAGAGGTGAGCCACGTCATAAAGTTGAATTAAATGGGCGGCTTGGTAAAAAATGGAATGAAGCCAATGAATTTTCAATTTTAGCTGGAGTTATTTATCACCAAGAAACTGATTATGAAGACAAAGGTAATAATGGAGATGCCACCATAGAATCCTCAATGGATTTTAAGGCCGGCGGTTATTATCAGTACCGTCCAGTTAATGAATTTATGTTGGGTCTTGGTCTAACAGGGATTTATGTTGGGGAAACAAAAGGTGAAAATGGGGCCAAGGTTAAGGCCACAGCGACCTCTCATTTTGATTTTCAAGCGTCTTTTGATGCCAAATACCTTGTGACAGAGGCTTTGATTGTCAAATTCATGATGAATCAAGACCGTCGCAGTGATTTTGAATTTCAGACAAGTTCTGGTGATTCAAATATTGAGAAACGCAAATCCTTTAATTATGGCTTAGGTATTGATTATCTCTTTTAATTTTTTATCTAGGGGATAAGATTCATTCTTATCCCTTTTCAGCTCTAGCTCCTCCAGTTTAAAATAAACTCATGAATAAAAAATCTTTTGCCCTTTCTTGGGGCCGTAAAATGTTCTTTGGACTTGGTTGGGCCCTTACAAGTATTGTGGCCATGAATTATTTACAAAGTATGATCCTTCCTCAAAGTTTTGGTGGGTGGATGTACTTCTTAAGTACTTTCATTGGTCATTATGGAATGATCTTATCGCTCGTCTATTTTTTAATTTTCTGTCCCATTATTTTAATTTTTCCAACTTATTATATCTCAAGAATTTGGTCCATTTTGCTTATTTTAGGACTTAACGTGGGGATATTTTTTGATAGCTACCTTTTTTCAAGATATCACTTTCATTTAAATTCATTTTTATGGGACATCTTAAAACAAAATCAAACCCTCGATGTTTTTGGACTTACTCCATTTAAACTTGGGCTCTTGGGTTTTGTTGTTCTCATCTTTTTCATCCTTTTCTGGATTCGTGGAGAGGCACTTTGGAGAAAAATGTGTGGCCGATTTAGTAATCCTGTAAAAAACTGGTACCTTGCGATCATCGCTTTCTGTTTTTTTATAAGTTCTACGGTTCATATGTTTTCATACGCTGAAGGCGGTGGGCCGATTACAAGAATTGCTAATTTGTTTCCTCTCAACTTTGCTATCGACGGTAAGTTATTTTTAAAAAAATATGGTCTTGTAAAAGAAACTGATCTTCCTCTCGATCAGCATTATGGTCATCTTTATTATCCTGCCAATGGTCTTAAGTGTCAGAACAAAAGTCCTAAAAATGTTGTGATGATTGTTTTAGAGAATTGGCCAGCTGATTGGAATCAAAATCAAACCCCATTTTTAACTCATTATAAGACTCATGGTTTAAATTTTGTTAATCATTATTCTGGAGGATTAACAGCTGAAGAGGGGTATTTTTCACTTCTTTATTCATTACCCCCGATCTACTCAGTTTCGGTAAAAAGACAAAAGTCTTTTCCCGTTTTTCTTGATCAAGTTAAAAAACAAAATGGCGAGCTTTCATTTTATAGATCATCAAAAGAAAGTCCTGTGGAAAAATTTATACCTGAAATCACTGAAACAGGATTGGATCAAATCGCTGTTGACCTGAATAAAAGACAGGAGGGTAATATTCAAGCCCCTTATTTTATGCAGGTTTATATTGGGGAAGATGATTTAAATCAAAGAGATTTGGGTATTAAAGAAGTGATGAATACATTGATTAAGATGGGTCAAATCCAGAAATCAATAATCATCGTTACTGGAACCCACTCAAATAAATTAAAAACTCCCTTCTATTTGATCTGGCCAGGAAAGAAAAATGGAGAATTTTCCAAGGCGACTTCCCACTATGATATTTTGGGAACCATCCTTCTAGAAGATTGGAAATGTAAAAATAGAATGTCAGATGTTGGACTCGGTCATTCTCTTTTCAATTCTGATGAATCGATAAAATTTGTCACAGGTAACTATGATCACTTAATGATTATTGATCCCCAAAAGAAAAATATGGCGATTATTGATGAATCAGCTAAATTACAGGCCAATGGGGCAAAAGTTGATGAAATGAAACTTATCTTGGATGCTTTAAATCGCATGACGATGTTCTATCGTCCTCGTTGATTCTTAATAGTACAAGAGTTTCAAAATGATTTGTGTGGGGAAACATATCGAAAATTTGAATTTTTTCGATCTCATAAAGTTGGGCGAGCTTTTCTAAATCGCTTTTTAATGTTTTTGCCTCACAACTTGAGTAGATTAAGTATTTGGGTTTTAAATCGATAATTAAATCTATTGCCTCTGTTAGTCCTCTCCGAGGAGGATTAACCAAAACAAGATCAGGATTAAATTCGATCAAATCCTTTTTTAAAGTGGTTGCATCACTGGCCAGAAAATGGAGATGAGCAAGACCAAGTGATCTCGCTGTTTCGTTGGCCCTCTTAACTGCATCCGTGTTAATTTCTATTCCCTTCGCTTGTTGCACTTGCGACTGGATAAAAAAACTAAAGGCTCCTTGCCCGCTGAAAAGCTCCAAAAATTTATTAATATGTAAACTCCGCGTCCAATCGGCTGCAGTTTGATAAAGATTTTTCGCCATATTTTGATTAGTTTGAACAAAACCCTGAGGGTGAAGAGTCATTTTAATTTGTTGAAGTTCGTGATGAATAAATTGTTTGTCTGTGAAAAAGATCTCTTCTTCCCCTTCGAGTACAGCATGAGGGATGGGTTGAATGTTGGCACTCAAGCATTTTATATAGGGATAATTTTTCATCCAGGATGAATGATGCTTTCTTATTCGATCAATACCTTCTTTGGATCTTAAAATCAGGCGAAAATACATTTCATCAGATTCAGCAGAGTAATAGAGGATGAGGCCTTTGAGTTCTCCCGTTTTGGATTTAATCTGATAAGGGGGGAGCTGTGCCTTGAAAATAAGATCTTTTACACCTCTAATTACTTGGTTGATAAGGGGGTGATGAATAGGGCAGTTTAATATTTCTCTTCCCTTATCAAGATCATTTTCTCCCGTTAAACCTATAATTGGTTCTTCAATTGTTCCTGTCACAGTGAATTTGGCTTTATTTCTAAAATCGACTTCCTGAGAGGGGACATTCTCTAAGAGTTTGCTT
>JACCEB010850080.1_pt1 | contig 13947 bp, 17 predicted proteins | sample 7454761 | NCBI WGS metagenome assembly JACCEB01 (sample SAMN15323454, study PRJNA562643) | freshwater metagenome | isolation source: river surface water | place: USA:Blue River Watershed | collected 2017-08-18 | reverse complement strand
GTACCAGGGCAAGAAGGACGTGCTGCGTCGCTTCCTGCGCGCCTACCGCGACGCCGCAGCCTGGATGATCGCCAACCCCGAAGAGGCCGCACGCCTGGCCGTCAAACGCGCCATCGACGGCAGCGACCCGGCTCTGAACCTGGACGTGATCCGCCTGCGCAATGCCGCCACCGTCTCGCCGCTGACCCAGCGCCTGGGCCTGGGCGCGATGGATCTGCCTTCGCTGCAAGCGGCGGCCGATGCCTACCGCAAGCTCGGATTGATCGAGCGTCCAATCCGCATGGCCGATGTCGTGGCCAGCGACCTGCTGCCGGGGAAATGACCATGGATTTCCACGGACAGGTGGTGCTGGTGACGGGATCGGGGCGGGGCATCGGCGCGGCGATCGCGCGGGCCTTCGCGGCGCAGGGGGCGGCGGTGGCCGTCAACTACCTGCGTGACGCAGCCTCGGCCGATGCGGTGGCCCGGGACTGCCGCGAGGCCGGTGGCGACGCGCTGGCGATGCAGGCGGACGTGAGCGACCCCGCTGCGGCCGCGCGCCTGGTGGACACTGTGGTCGCCGAGTTCGGGCGGCTGGACGTGGTGGTGAACAACGCCTTTGCGCCCTATGCCTTCGACCCGGAACAGCGCCTGGCCTTTGGCGAGGCGGGCTGGGACGCCTACCGCACGCAGTTCGAGGGGGCCGTGGGCGCCGCCCACCATGTGTGCCGCGCCGCCCTGCCCCACCTGACGCGGCATGCGCGCGGCGCCATCGTGAATATCGCCAGCAACCTGGTCGAACATCCGGTGGTGCCGTACCACGACTACGCCACCGCCAAGTCGGCGCTCGTGGGCTTCAGCCGCAACCTCGCCGCCGAACTCGGGCCGCAAGGCGTGCGGGTGAACTGCGTGGCGCCCGGTCTGGTCTACCCCACGCAAGCCAGCATCAGTACCCGCGCGGGTTTTCGCGAGAGCATCGCGGCCGCCACGCCGCTACGGCGCCTGGCGCGGCCCGAGGATGTCGCGGGCCCGGTGCTGTTCCTGGCCAGTGCGCACAGCGCCTTCATCACCGGACAGGTGCTGTTTGTCGATGGCGGCTTGGTGATGCGCTAGGCCCTCCCACGCCAGCCCGCCTTCCTCCTTTTCCCGTGTCTTGAAAACGGACTGCCCTCATGCCTGCTGCCCCGCCCTCGCTCCCACCGCCACGTGAGTCACACCTGCTGATACCGGCGTCACCAGCCGGCATGCCGCTCGAGGCCATCCCTGCCTGGACCGCGCGGCAACGCGCGCACGCTGGCGACATCGTCTGTGTGCTCAACGCGCATGCCGGCGACGGTGGGCCCCTGCACTGGCTGGACAGCCACCATGCGCGAGGCTGGATCCAGGGGCCAGCAGCGATGGCGGCTCCAGACCGCACGACCCTCGCGGCCCACGTGCAAGAGGCCCTGGCGCAGGGCTTCGTCGGCGCCGATGCCGTGCTGCTGGCCTTCCTGCGCGTGGGGGGCGAGTTGCCGCGCCTGTCGTGGGGCGAGGCGCCGGTGTTCGCTGCGGCCAGGACCCACACCACGCAGCGCCTGGACCTGTACGCCATCACCGACGACCTGCAACGCCTGCGGCAGGCCCTCGCGGCTGGTGTGCGTACCGTGCAGCTTCGCATCAAGCGACCGGCGCAGCCCGACGCGGCCTGGCAGGCGAGCCTGCGCGAAGCGCTGGCCAGCGGCATCACCGCATCACGTGCAGTGGGCGCCCAGTGCTTCATCAACGACCACTGGGCCTTGGCCGCCGAACTCGGTGCCGACGCGGTGCACCTGGGGCAGGAGGACCTGATGGCGCTCGGTGATGCGGGGCGGCAGGGGCTCCTGGCCAGTGGCGTGGCTTTGGGCATCAGCTCGCACAGCGTGTGGGAGTTGTGCCGCGCACGCGCGCTGTCACCGCGCTATATCGCCTGTGGGCCGGTCTGGCCCACGACCACCAAGGACATGCCCTGGGTGCCGCAGGGCCTGGACAACCTGGGCTGGTGGTGCCGTCACGCCGGGGCGCCGGTGGTGGCGATCGGGGGCATCCTCGCGCCCGAGCAGGCGCGCCAGGCAGCCAGGGCGGGCGCTGACGGGATCTGCCTGGTGCGGGCACTCGGCAACGACCCGGCGCAGGTGCTGCCCGCGTATGAACAGGCCTTGGCCCAGGGGCGGGGCGACACGCCGCTGGCCGCGCCTGCCTGGCCGCATCCCACCCTGCCTGTGGGGTGAGCGCATCGCGGGATAATCTGCGGATGCGACTCCTCCACACCATGCTGCGCGTAGGCGACCTACAGCGCTCTATCGACTTCTACACCCACGTGCTGGGCATGAAGCTACTTCGTACCACCGAGCGGCCCGAGCAGAAATACTCGCTGGCCTTCGTGGGCTACGGCAGCAACCCGGACCACGCCGAGATCGAACTGACCTACAACCACGGCGTCAACCAGTACGAACTGGGCACGGCCTACGGCCACATCGCGCTGGGCGTGGAAGACGCCTACGCCGCCTGCGACAAGATCCGCGCCGCCGGCGGCAAGATCACCCGCGAGCCTGGCCCGGTGCAAGGCGGCAGCACGGTGATCGCGTTCGTCACCGATCCCGATGGCTACAAGATCGAGTTGATTCAGCGCACGGGCGCGGGTCACTGAGCGCGACGCAACAACCGTCCGACCGGCTCACGCGCACCACAGCGCGATACGTTCGACCAGGTCCATCCAGAGGGCGAAGAGCGCGGTGACCGCCAGCAGACCGCCAGCCACGCGCGTACCCCAGTCCTGGCGGAAACGGTTGCCCGCCTCGCGGATGCGTGCAAGCAGGCCCGGCCCGACGATCAGCCCGAGGCTGCTGCCCATGGCAAACAGCGCCATCGACAGCGCGCCCTCCAGCGGACCGCCGCTCAGGGCCGCCACCAGCAGGGCCGAATACAGCAGGCCGCAGGGCATGAAGGTCCACAGCGCGCCCGCACCGAACACGCCGCCGCTGTGCTGCACCAGCGGCCGGATGCGGCGCCAGGCCGCCAGCCCCGCCTCCTGCGCCCACGCGGGCTGACGCGCCAGCACCAGCAGCGTGAGACCCCAGGCCAGCACGGCCAGGTGCAGCAGCATCCAGACCGGGCGCAGCGCAGCGCTTTGCACCGACAGCCAGGCCAGACTTTGCATCGCAGCCGCCGCCACCGCACCGGCCGCCATGTAGCCGGCCAGCCTGCCGGCCTGAAAGACGGCCATGGACCGAGCGGCGATGCCGGCCCTACCGGCATTCGTGGCACGCGTGGCCCCCGTGACACCCGCACATGCCGCACCGCACATCGCGGCGCAGTGCGGTCCACCCGAAAGACCCATGGTCAGGGCGGTGGCGGCCATGGCGAGGGTGAGGGACATGGGCAGTAAAAAGCTGCTGCGTTCAGAGAATCCGCGAGAACTTCGCGCGGTGACGGTCGGCCTGCAGGTAGCGGTCAAACACCATGGCCACTGCACGCACGAAGTACCAGCCTTCGTCCGTCACCTGCACGCCCTGCGCGTCGATCGTGACCAGCCCCTGCCCTTGAAGATCCACCAGCTGCGCCATCTCGGCAGCAAAGTAGCGACGGAAGTCGATCATCCAGGCCAGCTCGATGGACTCGAACAGCACCTGCCCCTGGCACATGAGGGCCATGATCACCGCACGGCGGGTCAGGTCGTCACGCGTGAGCGCCAGGCCACGCGTCACCGGCAGGCGGCCCTGGTCGATCAGGTCTCGGTACTCGTCCAGCGTCTTGGCGTTCTGGCTGTAGGTGGCGCCCACACGGCCGATGGCCGAGACGCCCAGAGCGATCAGGTCGCAGTCGGGTTGGGTGCTGTACCCCTGGAAGTTACGGTGCAAGCGGCCCTGACGCCGAGCGACGGCCAGTGCGTCGTCGGGCAGCGCGAAGTGGTCCATCCCGATGTACACATAGCCGGCCCCCTCGAAAGCCGCCAGCGCCGAAGCCAGCATGCCGACCTTGGCTGCGCCGGTGGGCAATTCGGCCAAGACGATGCGCCGTTGCGGCTTGAAGCGTTCGGGCAGGTGGGCGTAGGCGTACAGGGCGATACGGTCGGGCCGCAGCGTCTGCACCTGCGCCAAGGTGCGCGCAAAGGACTCCGGTGTCTGGCGCGGCAGGCCGTAGATCAGGTCGACATTGATCGATTCAAAGCCGATACGGCGTGCCTCCTCCACCAGCGCAAATACCCGGTCAGCCGGCTGGATACGGTGGATGGCCTTCTGCACCTCGGGGTCGAAGTCCTGCACGCCAAAGCTGATGCGGTTAAAGCCCAGGCGCGCCAGCGTCTGCAGGCGTACGCCATCGACGGTGCGCGGATCGACCTCGACCGAGTACTCGCCGCCCGGCACCAGAGTGAAGTGCTCGCGCAGCATGGCCATGAGCTGGCCCAGTTCGTCATCCGACAAGAAGGTGGGCGTACCGCCGCCCAGATGCAACTGGCTCACAGTCTGTCCGGCCCCGAGCTGGGCCACTTGCAGCTTGACCTCGCGCTCCAGGTAGTTCAGGTACTCGGCACCGCGTTCGTGGTGCTTGGTGATGATCTTGTTGCAGGCGCAGTAGTAGCACAGCGACTCGCAGAAGGGAATGTGCACGTACAGCGACAGCGGCAGCAGCGAGGCCTGACCGTGCGATCGATGGCGCAGCGCCTGCGCATAGTCGTCGGCGGTGTAGGCCTCGACGAAGCGGTCGGCGGTGGGGTAGGAGGTATAGCGCGGCCCGTTGACGTCGAAGCGTTGCAGCAGTTGCGCGGAAATCGCGGTCATGGCGGGTCGTGGTCCTCGGCGCAGCGTCAACGGGCGACCAGCACCGGCACCGGGGATTGCGCCACCACCTTGGCGGCAACGCTTCCCAGCATGACGCGGGCGATACCCGTGCGGCCATGCGAGCCAATGACGATGAGATCGGTTTGCTGTTCGCGCGCCGTGCGCAGGATGCCCTCGAGGACGGCGACATCTTCGACCACGCGCATGTCCACGGGCACGGCGGCACCGCCTGCGTTGCAGGCCTCGAGGATGCGTGCGTGCGCCTGCGCCGCCTGGTCGCGGGCTGCCGCCATGTAGGCGTCAAAGCCCAGCGGATTGACCTCGCCCATGCCCAGGAAGGGATAGGGGTCCACCACATACAGCGCGGTGAGCGAGGAGCCGTGCACGCGGGCCAGATCGACTGCGATACGGGCTGCGTGGTCCGATGCGTCGGATCCGTCGGTGGCCATCAGGATGCGCTTGAACATGGTGAGCCTCGTGAGTGGGGAATGGGAGCCATCTTGCGACGCGCCGACGCGGCCCGGTTTGACCGGCATCAAGGCGGACGCACCCAGCGAGGTTGTTTTCTTTAGTGCACCTGCCCCTGGAAGGCACGGGCCAGACCGTCCAGGTCCAGGATGCGGATATGGCGCTTGTCGACTTCCAGCAGGCGCTGCTGCTGGAAGGCCGAGAAGGTGCGACTCACGGTCTCGAGCTTCATCCCGAGGTAGCTGCCGATCTCGGCACGCGACATGCGCAGATGGAATTCACTGGGCGAGTAGCCGCGCGCCTTCAGCCGCTGCGACAGATTGATCAGGAAAGCCGCGAGGCGCTCCTCGGCGTTCATGCTGCCCAGGAGCATCATGAGACTGTGCTCGCGAACGATCTCGCGGCTCATGAGGCGGGCCATCACCATTTGCATGTCGGCACTGCCGGCGGCCAGCTCGGTGAGGTGCGCATAGGGAATGGCGCAGACCTCGGCATCTTCCAGGGCGGTGGCGGCGCTGGCGTGACGGCCGTGGGCCACGCCGTCCAGCCCCATCAATTCGCCGGCCATGTGAAAACCCGAGACCTGCTCGCGCCCGTCGGCTAGGTTCAGGCTGGACTTGAAGGTGCCGCTGCGTACCGCGTAGATGAACTGGAAGCGGTCCTCGGCGTAGTACAGGCTCTCGCCGGCGCGTACCCGACGCCGGCCGAACTTCAGGCTGTCCAGTCGCTCGACGTCCGGGTTGCCCAAGCCGCAGGGCAGGCACAGGTCACGCAGGTGGCAGTTGGAGCACAGGGTCTTGAGCGGAGATGGTGAGCAGGATGCGGGCTCCGTCGGCGCGTCGACATGACGGCGCAGGAACCGGGCGGGCGTCTGGGCAAGGGCGGATTCGTGCTTCATGGGGGTTTCTCGGTGCGGGAGATTCAGTGCAGGGGCCGGGCGCGCGCGTCGGCGATGGCCCCGGGCAGACGTTCGAAATCACAGCTCTTGTCCAGAAAGGCGGCAGCGCCCTCGACCAGGTATTTCTTGCGGTAGGCCGGGCCGGTGTTGTTGCTGAAAACAACAAAGGCGATCTGGGGCGCCGCCTCGCGCACGGCGCGCAACACCTCCAGACCGGTGCCGCCGTCAAGCTGGATGTCGAGGATCACCACCTGAGGCTGGCTGGACAGGATGCCGGCGATGCACGCCTGAGGCGTGGCGGCTTCACCGACCACGGCCACCGCATGCGCCCCCAGCAGGGCCGCCACACGCGCGCGGATCGGGCCGGAGTCGTCGGCCAGGAAGACGCGGGCGGGGGCGTTGAAAGGCATGGCATCGACTGTGACTCGGCGCGCGCTGCAAGCCCATCGGCGGGCGCTGAATCGTCCCCTCGGATTCATCCCGAATGCACCTAGGAATCGTCCTAGGCGCAGCGCCAGAGGCACAATCGCGTCTGACGTGACCCTCGCCTTTTTGCCCATGACCCCTTCGCGCCTGGCTCTGCCCCTCCTGGCCCTGGCCGCCCTGACGGCCCAGGCCGAACCCTGTGCGACGGGCGAAGCAACGCTCTACGTGGGACAGGTGGGCCCGAAAACGGCGCGGGTCTGCGCGAACCCCGCCAAGCCGCCCTACACCCGACTGGAGTACCGCTTCGGTCCCCCCGGCCGGATCGAGTTGGCTTACGCGGCCGACGCTACCAACGGCCGGAAATTCTTCGCCGCCACCCAGGCCCTGATGCCACGGGCCAGCCTGAGTCACCTGTGGTTCGTGAATGGCGACACCACCTATGTGATCACCGAGTGCATTGGCGGGCGCTGCCCCCATGGCGGAGGCATCGTGGTCGCCCGCGGGAACCGGATCGTGGCTCGCATCAAGGTACAGGACGGTGCGTTCACCGCCGACGAAGCCGTGGATTTCCGGGGGGAGCAGTCAGCCACACCCCTGATCGAAATCCGCTATCCGACCGGACTGGACCTGCCCGCGCTGTTTGATTGAGGCCGCGCTTCAGGGCTGCGCCGCGTCCGCCAGCCCGTGGCGAATCGCATAGCGCACCAGCTCGGCGGGGTTGTGCACCCCCAGCTTGTGCATCAGGTGGGTCTTGTGGGTGCTCACGGTCTTGACCGAGAGGTGCAGCTGCTGCGCGATCTCGGTCACCGAGGCGCCCGCCACCAGCTGGTGGAACACCTCGAATTCACGCTGCGACAGCGCCTCATGGGGCGCTGACTCGTGCCCGGGCATGGCACTGAGCGCCAGTTGCTGCGCCACATCGGCGGTGACGTAGGCACCCCCCGCAGCAATCTTGCGCAAGGCCTGTTCAAGTTCGGCCGGGGCACTTTCCTTGGTGAGGTAGCCGCTCGCACCCGACTTGATCGCGCGCACCGCGTACTGGGTTTCCTGATGCATGCTCAGGACCAGGATGCGCACGCGCGGCTTGTCGGCCTTGACCAGCCGTATCAGCTCCATGCCACTGCGCCCGGGCATGGACAGGTCCAGCAGCAGCAGGTCGAAGTCGGTCTCGCGCACGCGCTGCATCACCTGCGTGCCATCCGCAGCCTCGCCCACGACCTGGAAATCGGGCACGGTGGACAGGATCTGCTTGAGGCCTGCACGAACGATGGCGTGGTCGTCAGCCAGCACGATGCGGATCATGGTCGGACCTCGGCCGGTAGCGGAATCTGCGCGTACATGCGGGTGCCATGCCCCGGCTCGGACTCGATGCGTACCGCGCCTTCCAGCAGCTGCGCCCGTTCGCGCAGGCCCATCAGACCCAGCGACTCCGGTTTGCGTGCCGCCTTCGGGTCAAAGCCGATGCCGTCGTCACGAACCTCCAGCATCACCTGCCCGCCCTCGCGCGCGACACGCACCCAGGCCTGGCCTGCGCGGGCATGCTTGGCCACGTTGGCCAGGGACTCCTGCACGATACGAAAGGCGGCGGTGGCATGCGGCTCGCGCAGCTCCAGGGATTCGTCAAGGTCCAGCGCGCAGGGCACGCCGTGGCGTTGGGTGAAGTTTTGCGCCAACCACTCGATGGCCGGCACCAGACCCAGATCGTCCAGGACCAAAGGACGCAGGTCGGCTGCGATGCGACGTGTGGCGGCCACGCAGTCGTCCAGCAGGGCCAGCATGCCCGCCACCTTGGCACCCGCCGCTGTCGGGTCACGGGCCAGGTGGTCCCGCAGCCAGGTGGCGTCCATCTTCAGGGCGGTGAGCGACTGCGCCAATTCGTCGTGCAGTTCGCGCGCCACCCGGGTCTTTTCCTGTTCGCGAATGGCCGAGGCCTCGGTGGCGAACCGCGCCAGGTCCTGGCGGGCCTTCATCCGCTCGGTGACATCGCGCACGATGACGGAGAAAACCTTGCCATGCCCGGTATCGATCTGGGAGATGGAGGCGTCCATCGGGAACTCGGTGCCGTCGGCACGCAGCCCGTACAGCACCACGCCCTCGCCCTTGCGCCGGTGCGTCACGCCGGTAGCGGCAAAGTGCCTGACGTGGGCAGCATGCCCGTCGCGAAAACGCGCAGGCAGCAGCATCGACAGGGGCTTCCCCAGCACCTGCTGCACAGGCCAGCCGAAGGTGGCCTCGGCGGCGCGGTTGTACAGGACGATGTCTCCGCCTTCATCGATGCTGATGATGGCATCCATGGCGGAATCGAGCAGGGCCGCCAGGCGGGAGGCGGCGTCGGCGTCACTGAGACGGGTAAGGGGCACGGGCAACTGCGGGCGTGTCGGTGCCGCAAATTACAGCACAAGCCTACCGCCGCCCTCACCACCGCAGCCCCGTCGGGCTCGTTAATCGGTCGGCGCGGAAGCTGGCCCGTTGCGAGCCAGTACCAGGGACAGCAGGCTCGAGGCCGCGCCCACGATCCAGAACAGGAAGAACGCGGCGGTGTAGACCGCCTGCCGCGACCATCCCAGGGGGCCGCCCGCCCAGCTCAATTCATGTGGGTCCACCAGAGCGAACACCACGGCCTCGAGCACGCAGGCCGCCAGAAAGGCCGGCCACACCACGGTCATCCACATCTTGGCCCCCATGGGTTTGTCTCCTGTCGTGAGTGCACCCTGGCCTCAACGGGCGGGCTCGGGCGATGCGGCGTGGTTGCGACCCTGCTGCGCGGGCAGCATGCCCTTGCCAGCGGGCCCCTGCACGTGCTGTGCGGCCTGCCCGGCCTGCAGCCGAAAGCGGTAGCTGTCGTGAGCCACCACCGGGTCGGGGCTGTGCGCCGCGATCACGAAGGTGGCGACGCCGGCGACCACCACGAAGGCGGGTCCGCCGATGATCATCCACACGAGGCCGTGGCGCCACCAGGGCAGGCTCGGCGGGGGGGGCATGGCTGGGGGCATGGCAGGCTCGAGGAGTTCAGGGACGGGGCAGGAGGAAGACGGATTTCTCGGTGACCGTGTCGTCGCCCGAGGTGATGTGAAAGCGGATCGGGTGCGAACCGGGCGTGGAGGCGCCGTAGGGCACCTGCAGGCGCACCGCGACCCAGCGCGATTGCGCCGCCTCAACGCCGAATTGCGCCTGCGAGGCCACGGTCAACCCGGGCAGGCCTTCGACGGTGATGCGATAGCTTTGCGGCCGCTCGGTCGCGTTCATGATCTGCAGGCGGTAGACGTTCTCGATCTGACCGCCGGCCACGATGCGCGCCAACGCGGCACGGTCACGCACCACATCCACCTTCAGCGGTGTGCGCAGCGCCAGGCTGATCCCCACGGCCAGGGTGAGCGCACCCAGGATCACTGCGTACACCCACACCCGCGGACGCAGGGCACGGCGCCCTATCTGGGCCTGCGAGAAGCCCTGGGCCAGCGCGTTCTGGGTGGTGAAGCGGATCAAACCACGCGGGTAGCGCATCTTGTCCATGACGCTGTCGCACACATCGATGCAGCCGGCGCAACCGATGCACTCGTACTGCAGGCCCTGGCGAATGTCGATGCCGGTGGGGCAGACCTGCACGCACAGCCCGCAGTCGATGCAGGCACCCAGACCCTTGGCTGCGAAATCATCGGCGCGCCCGCGGGTGCCACGCGGTTCACCGCGCACGGCGTCATAACTGACGATCAGGGTGTCCTTGTCGAACATCGCGCTCTGAAAGCGCGCATAGGGGCACATGTACTTGCACACCTGCTCACGCATCCAGCCCGCGTTGCCGTAGGTCGCGAAGCCGTAAAAAAGCACCCAGAACACTTCCCACGACCCCATGCGGGTCTGCAGGAATTCCAGACCCAATTCGGTGATGGGCGTGAAGTACCCCACGAAGGTGAAACCCGTCCAGAGCGAAAAACCGATCCACAGCAGGTGCTTGAACCATTTCTTGACCAGTTTCTCAAGAGAAAAATCGCCCTGGTCCAGGCGCATGCGGGCATTGCGATCGCCCTCCACATGGCGCTCGATCCACAGAAAGATCTCGGTATAGACCGTCTGTGGACAGGCAAAGCCACACCACAGGCGCCCGGCCACCGCGGTAAACAGGAACAGCGACAGCGCGCTGATCACCAGCAGGCCGGTGAGGTAGATGAAGTCCTGCGGATACAGCACGTATCCGAACAGGTAAAAGCGCCGCGCCGCCAGGTCGAACAGCACCGCCTGACGCTCGCCCCAGTGCAGCCAGGGCAGGCCATAAAAGACGATCTGGGTCATCCAGACGGTCACCCAGCGCCAGTTCACGAAGCGTCCGCTGACGCTACGCGGGTAGATCTTCTTCTGGGCCTCGTAGAGCGACTGATAGCCCTCACCCTCCCCGCCCTCGGGGACGATGGGGATGACCTTGGAGGCAGACGAGGCGCCTGCGGGGTCGGTGGACGGGGGCATGCCGTGAGCGCCTGGAAAGCCGCCGCCTCAGGGCTTGGCCGAGACAGCCGGGTTGGACAGGCCCCAGACGTAGGCCGTCAGCACGTGGATCTGCGCCTCGGTGAGCTTGCCCTCCTGGGCGGGCATCACATTGATCTTGCCGTTGTTGATGATGTTGATGATGGCCTGTTCACCCCAGCCATGCAGCCAGACATCGTCGGTGAGGTTGGGAGCGCCCAGGGCCGGATTGCCCTTGCCGTTGGCGCCGTGGCAGGCGGCGCAGGCGCCAAACTTGGGCTTGCCCAATTGCGCGCGCAGCGAATCGTGTGGCGCACCCGACAGGCTCAGGACGTACTGGGCCACGTTCTTCACGTCGTCGACACCACCGACCGCGGCACCCATCGGCGGCATCTGGCCCACACGGCCCTTTTGCAGGGTCAGGGCGATGGTCGCGGGTGATCCGCCATGGAGCCAGTCGCCATCGGCCAGGTTCGGAAAGCCCTTGCTGCCTCGGGCGTCGGAGCCGTGACACTGCGAGCAGTTGTTCATGTACAGACGCTCGCCAATGGCCATGGCCTGCGCATCACCGGCCAGTTCCTCGGGTTTGCGCGCGGTGAACCGCGCGTACAGGGGTTCGAGCTCCTCACGGGCCTGGGCCATTTCTTCCTGGTAGTTGCCAGCGGTGCTCCAGCCCAGCTGGCCCGGGTAGCTGCCCAGGCCCGGGTAGGCCACCAGGTACAGCAACGCAAAAATGATGGTCAGCACGAACAGCCACATCCACCAGCGCGGAAGCGGATTGTTCATCTCGCGCAGGTCTTCGTCCCAGACGTGGCCGGTGGTGTTGTCGGCGCTGGCATCGACCTTCTTGCGGGCGGTGACCCACAGCAGGACCAGGCAGGCCACGATGCCGATCAGGGTGACGGCGGTCACGTAGACCGACCAGGCGGAAGCAGTGAAATCGCTCATGGCACGGCGTCTTTCAGTCTTGTTCGAAGGGGATGCGGGCCGCCTCGTCGAAACGACCGCGATTGCGGCGCGAATAGGCCCAGGCGGCAATGCCCAGAAACACGCCGAAGCAGACCAGGGTGGCCGCGATACGCATGGCGGTGATATCCATCGGTAGGTTCCTAATCCATCGAAATCGGTAGCGCCCGAGCTTTGAGTGCCAGGGCCAGCGCGGAACCGGCTTCGCCGGGCCGCTGTTGGCGCCCCCTTGAGGGGCTGAGGGTTGCGGCTGCGGACCTGCCTGCGCAGGTCTGGACAGCCTGAAGGGCCGCTGTCTCTGGCAGCGAGCACGTGGCGCCGAAGGCGCTTCGGGGGTGGATCATTTCAACGCCAGTCCCATGCCCTGCAGGTAAGCGATGAGCGCATCCATCTCGGTCTTTCCCTTCACTGCCTCGGGCGCCTTCGCGATTTCCTCGTCGGCGTAGGGCACGCCGGCAACGCGCAGCGCACGCATGCGCGGGGCGATGGTCTCGGCGTCGACGGCGGCTTTCTCCAGCCACGGGTAGGCCGGCATGTTGGACTCGGGCACCAGGTCGCGCGGGTTGACCAGGTGAATGCGATGCCACTCGTCGCTGTATTTGCCCCCCACGCGATGCAGGTCCGGGCCGGTGCGCTTGCTACCCCACTGAAAGGGATGGTCGTAGACGAACTCGCCGGCCACCGAGTAGTGGCCATAGCGCAGCGTCTCGGCGCGGAAGGGGCGGATCATCTGCGAGTGGCAGTTGTAGCAGCCCTCGCGCAGATAGATGTCGCGCCCCGCCAGCTGCAACGCGGTGTAGGGCTTCACGCCCTCCACCGCCTGGGTGGTGGATTTCTGGAAGAACAGCGGCACGATCTCCACCAGGCCGCCGACGGCGACCACCAGCAGAATCAGGACGATCATCAGGAAGTTGCTGGTCTCGACCTTCTCGTGGCTGAAACCGGGTTTGGAATGGCTGGGGTGCATGTCGTTCCCTTGTTCGCGTCAGGCGGGTTGGGCAGTGGGCACGGAAAAAGTCACCGCGCGGCCCCGGACTGCCGTCATCCAGGTGTTCCAGGCCATGACCAGCATGCCGGCCAGATACAACACGCCGCCGGCGACGCGGATCACATAGAAGGGATAGGTGGCCTTGACCGATTCGACGAAGGTGTAGGTGAGCGTGCCGTCGGGGTTGATGGCGCGCCACATCAGGCCCTGCATCACGCCAGCGATCCACATCGCGGCGATGTACAGCACGATGCCGATGGTGGAGACCCAGAAGTGCAGCTCGATGGCAGGAACGCTGTACATCTTCTTCTGGCCAAAGAGACGCGGGATCAGGTAGTACAGCGACCCCATCGAGATCAGTCCGACCCATCCCAGGGCGCCGGAGTGCACATGGCCGACCGTCCAGTCGGTGTAGTGCGAGAGCGCGTTGACGGTCTTGATGGACATCATCGGGCCCTCGAAGGTGCTCATGCCGTAGAACGACAGGGACACGATCAGGAAACGCAGCACCGGGTCGTCACGCAGCTTGTGCCAGGCGCCCGAGAGGGTCATGACGCCGTTGATCATGCCGCCCCAGGACGGCGCCAGCAGGATCAGGGAGAACACCATGCCGACCGATTGCGTCCAATCGGGCAGCGCGGTGAAGTGCAGGTGGTGCGGACCCGCCCACATGTAGGTGAAGATCAGCGCCCAGAAGTGGACGATGGACAGGCGGTAGCTGTAGACGGGACGCTCGGCCTGCTTGGGGATGAAGTAATACATCATGCCCAGGAAGCCGGCGGTGAGGAAAAAGCCCACCGCATTGTGGCCGTACCACCACTGCACCATGGCGTCCTGCACGCCGGCGTAGGCGCTGTAGCTCTTGGTCAGGCTCACCGGGATGGCCGCACTGTTGACGATGTGCAGCAACGCCACGGCGAGGATGAAGGCGCCAAAGAACCAGTTGGCGACATAGATATGGCGCACCT
>JACCEB010340365.1_pt1 | contig 13947 bp, 9 predicted proteins | sample 7454761 | NCBI WGS metagenome assembly JACCEB01 (sample SAMN15323454, study PRJNA562643) | freshwater metagenome | isolation source: river surface water | place: USA:Blue River Watershed | collected 2017-08-18 | reverse complement strand
GAGCACATTTTTTCTGCTCGCTGTTGACGTCAAACCATTCGCCTGCAAGTCGATGCCTGTAGTAATCTCATCTTTGTTGAATTTTTTGACAGCGTCTATAATCAATCCCGCGACTTTTACGCGTTCTAATCTTGTGTCCAATCGGTCGTATCGTTTGTACTCTCTTGTAATTCTGCTTTCTTCAATGTCCTGATAGCTGACAGTAGCTTTGTATTCTTCGAATGGACCCTTTTTGCTCTTGATGTTCAATTGGTATGAGATCAATTTTCTTTCCTGGGGACCGTAATACCATGAGGCAAATCTCAACACGCCACTTTTTATATCCTGTAAACGATCATACCTGGGAACCTCTGAAGAACCTGACAATTGTATATTAAATGTATGATTGATTGACTCGCTTGGTTGATACAATATTTTTTGTGTGAAGTCAAACTGTTTGTATCCGGTAAATTTTTGAATGCGCGGATTCGGATTTCTTATAATGGTATCGTAAGGCTTCTCTGTGCTGTATGGCTGTATATAAAATGGTCTGGTTCCAAAATTTTCAAATCCTTTTTTGTCGTTCGATCCAATGCTTACATCTCCAAAGTCGCTGTAGGTAAAACTGGTAAGCGATGCAAATTTTTTTCCACCCCAATTGATATCCGCATGCAGGGTTTGCTCCCGGTTTGCAGAGGAGTACCTTGCAAAAGCATTTGCTTTGAAGATTGATTGGTTGGTGTCAACAGCGAGTATGGGTTTTTTTGAAATCATGTGTACTGCTCCTCCCAATGCATCACTGCCATATAGGGTGGAAGCAGGTCCGTTTAGTATCTCCACTCTTTCGAGCATGTTCTGATCTACCGTGATGATGTTTTGCAGGTGCCCCGAGCGATAGATTAAATTGTTCATGCGAACACCGTCAACTATCAACAGGACACGGCTGGCTTCGAATCCTCTGATCACTGGACTGCTGCCGCCTTGTTGACTTTTTTGGACAAAAACATTGCCGGAAGAGGCGAGCAGATCTCCCATGTTTTGCGCATTGTTTTTTGCAATCGTCTTTGCATGGATGATATCTATCCTTTGAACAATATTTTTCTTTTTCTCTGCAAATTTGCTGCCTGACACTACAATTTCATCCAACTCTTTTGATTGAAAACTGCTGTCGGTTTTTGATTGTGCATGAACAAGGTGGAAACCTGTTGCAAGCAGAAATAGGCATGTATATTTTCTTATTTCTATTGAAATATTACACATGTTCTACCAGTACTTCACCTGTCATTTCGGAGGGGATGGGGATACCCATGAATGTGAGGATTGTTGGAGCAATGTCGCCCAATTTTCCAGCTTTTATTGCTCCTTTCCATTCTTTGTCAATGATAAAAAGCGGAACCGGATTCAGGCTGTGGGCTGTATTGGGACTGCCATCTTCATTTTTCATGTAATCAGCATTGCCATGGTCTGCTGTCAGGAATACAGTATATCCATTGGTCAATGCAGCTTCAACAACTCTCTTTACACATTGATCTACTGTTTCAACTGCTTTCACTACAGCCGACCAAATTCCCGTATGTCCAACCATGTCTGCATTGGCATAATTCAAACAGATGAAGTCAGCTGATTTGCTCTCAATCTCAGGAACAATTTTATCTGTTAGTTCAATCGCACTCATTTCGGGTTGTAAATCATAGGTTGCAACCTTCGGTGATGCAGCCATGATTCTGCTCTCTCCTTCAAAGGGGACTTCTCTTCCTCCACTGAAAAAGAATGTAACGTGCGGATATTTTTCTGTTTCCGCGATTCTGATCTGTTTTTTCCCGTGTTGTTCCAACACTTCTCCCAGCGTATGTGTAAGGTTATCGTTGTTGAATACAACATGCACATGTTTGAATGTGCTGTCGTATTCAGTCATGGTGGTATACTCCAGGCTCAGTTTATGCATGTTGAACTCCTGAAAATCTTTTTGTGTCAACACCTCGGTAATTTCTCTGCACCTGTCAGTTCTGAAATTGAAACAAACGACAGCATCACCCTCTTCAATCTTTGCCAGTGGTTGATTGTTTTCATCTGTAAGAATGATGGGTTTGATGAATTCATCGGTGATATTTTCTGCATATGATTGTTGAATGGCATCTACTGCATTGCTGGAAAATTCGCCCATTCCTTTGACCATTGCATCATAAGCCAGTTTTACTCTTTCCCATCTTTTGTCACGGTCCATTGCATAATATCTTCCAATGACAGTCGCCAACTTACCGGTTGAGCCTGCAAGATGTTTTACAAGGTCTTTGATGAAATCCAGTCCGCTTTTGGGATCGGTATCTCTGCCGTCTGTAAATGCATGAATGAACACATTGGCAAGTCCCTCTTGTTTGCACAGATCTGTGATGGCTTTCAAATGATTGGTATGGGAGTGCACTCCGCCATCACTGACGAGTCCAAGCAGGTGTAATTTTTTATTGTTCTTCAGTGCATAGTGAATGGCTGAAAGCAACACTTCGTTTTTTTGAAACGATCCATTTTTGATGGCAACATTGATTCTTTGCAGTTCCTGATATACAATTCTTCCTGCACCCAGGTTCAGGTGTCCCACTTCACTGTTTCCCATTTGTCCATCTGGGAGTCCAACCATCTCACCACAGGTGGTAAGCGTTGTATGGGGGTATTGATCGTAAAGAGATTGAACGAATGGTACATGTGCGTGTTGGATGGCATCGCTGGAGGCAACTTTACCCTTTCCCCAACCATCCATGATAACCAGGATACATTTTCTGTTTTTCATGCTTCAAATTTACTTTATTTACATGTATATTCATTTTGTGAAACTGTTATAAGAAGCCGCTTATGTCAAAGAAGAACAAGTCAGGATCTGCATTTGTGTACAGCACAGATCCCCATTTTCAATTGAATGAAGAAGGCGAAGAAATTGTAACGCTGCCTCCATCTGAGCAGCGCTTGCGGGTAATGTTGGAAACAAAACACCGCGCGGGGAAAACGGTAACGGTTGTGTTGGGGTTCATTGGAAAGGAGCATGATCTCGAGGAGCTCGGAAAAAAATTGAAAAATCATTGCGGTACCGGTGGTTCAGCCAAGGAGGGGGAGATCATTCTGCAGGGAGATCAGCGGGAGAGGGCTACACAATGGTTGCGAAAAAATAATTTCGGCGTAAAATAAAAAAGGCGGGTATCGACCCGCCTTTTGTTATAGCTTTTGGATGAATTACCAACCTTTTTTAGCTGTTCCGGCTTCGATAGCTGCGAGGGCTTTTGCTTCACTCAACAGTGAAGTCAGCTTGTTTCCCTTTCCATCGTGACCTTTTGCAATGTATCCACCTTTTTCCGTTTTGCTGACAACAGCATCTTGCATGGGTACATTTTTTTCTTTGGTTTTTACGTTGTAGGCGGTAATTGCATGTGGGTTTGACATGGCGATTTAATTTATGGTTGATTAAATATACACTAAATATCCAATTTTGCGTATTTGGCGTGTGATTCGATGAATTCTCTTCTTGGTCCCACTTCATCACCCATCAGCATGCTGAAAACCCTGTCTGCTTCTGCAGCACTTTCAATGCTGACTTGACGCAGTGTTCTTGTTGTAGGATTCATGGTGGTATCCCACAATTGACTGGCATTCATTTCACCCAAACCCTTGTAACGTTGAACATTCACGCTGTCCTCTTTTCCTCCTCCCAATCGCTCAACGTATCCACGTCGTTGCTCTTCATTCCAAGCATAGAATTGTTCTTTACCTTTTTTGACAAGGTAAAGAGGTGGTTGTGCGATATAGATATACCCTTGCTCTACCATTTCTTTCATGTATCTGAAGAGGAAGGTAAGGATCAATGTTGCAATGTGACTACCATCTACGTCAGCATCTGTCATGATTATAAGCTTGTGGTATCTCAATTTTGATAGATCCAAAGCTTTGGGGTCTTCAGGAGTTCCAATCTTTACGCCAAGAGCAGTAAACATGTTTCTGATTTCCTCATTGTCGTAGATCTTGTGTTCCATTGCTTTTTCAACGTTCAGGATTTTACCCCTGAGTGGAAGGATGGCTTGGAAATTTCTGTCTCTTCCCTGTTTGGCAGTTCCTCCAGCTGAATCACCCTCAACGAGAAAGAGCTCGCATTTTTCCGGATCTCTTTCAGAGCAGTCTGATAATTTTCCTGGTAGTCCGCCGCCTGACAAAACAGTTTTGCGCTGTACCAATTCCCTCGCTTTTCTTGCTGCGGCTCTTGCCTGTGCGGCAAGAATTACTTTGCTGATGATGTTTTTTGCATCACGCGGATTCTCTTCCAGGTAGGCTTCGAGCACACGTGACACGGTTACATCCACAATACCCATCACCTCCGAGTTGCCTAATTTAGTTTTTGTTTGTCCCTCGAACTGTGGCTCGGGAACTTTTACAGAAATGATGGCACTCAATCCTTCTCTGAAATCATCTCCCTCTACTTCAACCTTTGATTTTTCAAACAACCCCTGTTTTTTCCCATACTGTTGAAATACCCTTGTAATGGCTCTTCTGAAACCAGATACGTGTGTACCTCCTTCAATCGTATTGATGTTGTTTACATAGGAGAAAATATGTTCGTTGTAAGAGTCGTTGTAATTCATGGCGACTTCAACGGCAACATTGGAAGCTTCGTCATGCCCTTCCATGTATACAATCGATGGAATCAATGCATTTCTCTTTCCGTTTTTGTCGAGCATCTCTACAAACTCAATGATACCGCCCTCAGAATAAAACTCCTGTTGATAATGGTTACCCGCATCATCTTTCTCTCTCAGATCGTGCAGGGTTATGCGGATTTTTTTATTCAGATAGGCCAATTCGCGCAACCTTCCTTCCAAAATATCTTTGTTGTACACCTGAGAAGTGAAAATGGTTGTATCGGGCCAGAAGTGAACCAGGGTGCCTGTTTCCTCACTGTGGCCCATTTCTCTTACTGCATATTTGGGTGCTCCCCTCTCGTATTCCTGTTCAAAAATTTTGCCCTCTCTCTTTACGGTTACATGCAGTTTGGTACTCAATGCATTTACGCAGCTTACACCTACACCATGCAATCCACCGGAAACCTTGTACGTATTCTTGTCGAATTTTCCACCCGCATGCAATACCGTCATGACCACTTCCAATGCACTTCTTTTTTCTTTGTGGTGCATCCCTGTTGGAATACCACGCCCATTGTCCTGCACAGAAATGGAATTATCCGGATGGATGGAAACAATGATGTTGTTGCAGTATCCTGCCAAAGCCTCATCGATTGAGTTATCTACCACTTCATATACCAGGTGATGGAGACCCTTTACACCGATGTCGCCGATGTACATGGCGGGCCTCTTTCGAACCGCTTCTAATCCCTCCAGTACCTGAATACTGTCCGCCCCATAACCATTTTGGTTGGGGTCCATTTGCGCTTCATTTTCTGTACTCATAATTGATTTTTTCAGCAGAATTTTTAGGTCCACAAATCTACTGAAAATAAGGGGGTTGGGGGTCAATTCAAGGGGCAAAAAATGACCAGTTTTTTAAGATGATTTCCACATATTTAACGTGCTTTTTTGATCCATTTTTAGAACAGGTTGTTATATGCCTTTATCTTTGTTTCCGGATGACCCCAAAAACTGAATTTCCCGAGGTTTTGATGGCTGAAAAGTCACGTTTCGATGACTTGCCCCTGATTTTTTCCAAGCGAAAAGACATACCTGGTTCCTGGCACCTGGAAATTCACCGCCGCAAGGTTCAATCCTCCATGTCGGTCAACGACCAGGGAACCCTTACCTATCACTACGATCCCAATGAGGAAAAGCGCTTTTTGTCGCTTTCTTTTTGTGTGGGTGGTAGAACATATTGCAGCGAATCCGTCGTGAATTGTGAGGAATGCAAGTTGAATCCCAATGCTCAGTGTGTGGAACAGACAGGTACAATGGATGAGTTGAAATTTCGCTTTGAGCCTTTGCACCTGAATAACCTGATCAAATCTGAAAACAGGAACAGCGAGTTGAATGCCTTGCTGAAATTCAAATATCAGCACAGTTTCAGTCGACCGGTTCTCATCAATGGACGCATTCGTCACACGATTGATTCTATTCTCAATCACCGGTATGCGGATGCGGTTGAAAATATTTTCATCAATGCACAGACACAAATTCTTTTGTTGTACACATTGGAATCCATGAACACCATGCAGGAGGAAGAAGTTCCTGCCTGTAAGTTTCTTGCGTACCATGAAGAGCGCGAAAAAATCATCCATGCACGTGAAATCCTGCTCCAACACATCGGTGATCCAATCACAATCAAAGAATTGAGCAGAAAAGTCGCGATCAATGAATGTTACCTGAAAAAAGGATTCAAGGTAATGTTCGGCACTACGATATTTGACTTTTATCAGGATCAGCGCATGGAACATGCAAGGTATTTGCTGTATGAAAAAGGACTTTCTGTTTCTGAGGTTTCCGCCATGCTGGGATACTCATCCATTTCACATTTTTCTACTGCTTTTAAAAAGCACACGGGACTCAAACCCTGCGAGTTGCTTGTAAAATAATTCAATTTGTCACTCTTCTGTCATAATCATGTGCGGAGATGATTTGTGACATTTCCATGATGTTGGTGAACAGCCGCAGATAGAATTTTGCACCTGATTTTTCAGGTATGTGGCGTTTTCTCTTTGTGATCTCTATTCTTCCGCTGGCTGGCATCTCTCAAAACAAAAGCGATTCCATCTTCAATGCTTCATTGAATGAGGTGGTTGTGACTGCCACGAGAACGCCGAGAACAATGGGCAACCTTGCCATACCCGTCACGCTGATCGGCAACAAAACACTTTACCAGAGCGGCTCATTGCGACTCAATGACATCATGGCTGAACAGACTGGCCTTGTGATCACTGATAATTTTGGGAAGGGGATTCAAATGCAGGGACTCTCTTCGGAGTACACACTCATTTTGTTGGATGGGGAGCCTTTGATTGGTAGAACAGGAGGTGTGCTTGATCTTTCAAGGATCACCATCAGAAATATCAGAAAAATTGAAATCATCAAGGGACCCTCATCCAGCTTATACGGATCTGAAGCGATGGGCGGTGTCATCAACATCATTACGGATCGTGCTGGTCAACACAAAACAGACGCCAACTTGCGGTACGGCAGATTTGGTAGCATTGACGGTGCAATCAATGTTTCACGCAGGTTTAAAAACACTGACATTCAAATTGCATCCAATTACAACAGGTCTGAGGGGTACAGTCTCAAGCCGTTCGCAGTACAAAAAACAGTAGAACCTTTCTGGAAAGCAGCCCATCAACTGAATCTCAATCATCGTCTATCTGATCGATGGAAAGCAGGAACGGGACTTCGTTTCAATCATTCGCACATCGACAACAGCATTGCTGTACAGAACCTGGGCAACACCATTGTTTCAAAAGGATTTGAAAAAAATCAGGAGTTCAATTTCACTCCTTATCTCCAGTACCAAGTAGATAAAAAAATCAAATCTGTTTTGCGTGGATACATCACCGGATTCAATGCGCTGCAGCAATTGGATGTAAAAGATGCATATGGTTCTTACAATGACAAGTTCAATCAGTTGTTCGCACGACTGGAGCAACAAACAGATATTCATCCAACCGAAACATCAACCTTGACATTGGGAGCAGGTATCATCAAGGAGCAAGTGGGCTCCAATCGGTATGATAGTTTATCAACCATGCGCCAAAATCAAATCATATACGCCTTTGCACAACATGAGCATGCTTTGAGCGAACGATTTACCATTGTTGGTGGGGCAAGATTTGATGCCAACAAAGCATATGCATCGGTTATGAGTCCCAAGCTCTCTTTTCAATACAAACTCAATCGGCAATTGACTTTCAATGCATCTTACGGAAGAGGATTCAAGGCTCCTGATTTTAGGCAACTCTACTTGAATTTCACCAACCTTGCTGCAGGTGCGTATTCTGTTTTTGGAACGGAAGTGGCGACGAGTGAAATCAAAAGGATGTCAGACGCCCAATTGCTGGAGCAAACAACAGACATGTTTTCAAATCTTTCCATCCTGAAACCTGAAACATCGGGTGGACTGAACCTGGGCATCAAATACATCCACCCAAAAAACTTTCATGTCAATCTGAATCTATTCAGGAATGATTTGTCCAATATGATCGTAACGGATGTGATTGCCTTCAAGAAAAACGGGGGACAGATTTACAGTTATTTCAATTTGAAAAGAGCAATGACGCAAGGTGCTGAAATCAATGTCTCCCAACAGTTCAATAAAACGCTGAGCATCCAGGCAGGCTATCAGTATTTGTATACAGCTGACAAAGATGTAACCGATGCGATCAAGCGTGGACAAGTATTTCAGAGAAATGCATCCAATAATTTGGTTTCCAGGATGGGGTTGAATGAATACGGTGGACTCCCATTCAGATCCAAACACAGCGGTAATTTGAAGTTGTTTTACGAACACGCAAAAGGATTCTTCGCCACAAGCAGAATGATCTACAGGGGAAGATGGGGAACGATGGATGTGGACGGAAACGGTTTGATCAACCGCAGCGATGAATTTGCAAGAGGATATGTACAGTTGAATTGCAGTGCCGGCATTCAAATCAGACAACAGATCAAATTGATGGCGGGCGTTGACAATGTTTTCAACTACAAAGACATCATCAACCTTCCCGGCAATCCAGGAAGGGTGGGATATATAGACATTCAATTTAATTTTTAATCATAAAACCAGTGAACATGAAAAAGTTGATTTTTTTTGCTTTTGTGTTAGTTTCCTCTTTGCTCTTTGTTGCATGTGAGAAAGACGACAATCCCACAGGCAACAGCACCCTTACATCCAATGTTGTGAAAGATTTGGTGGCAGATACCATCGTGGGATTATCCAATGGTCAGCCCGTAGGTGTTGGTAAATATACTTTTTACAGTCTCGAGAACAACACTGTTGTTCCTTCAACTGATTCGAATACGAACAAATGGGACATTGCTTTCAGGGGGACTTCCATTCTAACCAATGCGGGTACCAGTGGTCCGGGCGCTGGTGGTGCGTTTGTATATACAGGAACCTACGATGAATTAAAAACCGTCTCTCCAGACTCTGTGTTTAGAAAAGACAGTGCCCCTGCCTCCTATGCCATCCCATTTGGCAGCAACAAAGGCTGGTATGTATATGACCCTGTGAACAACTTGATCACACCCATTCCAGGCAGGGTGCTTGTGATCAAAACTGCAAAGGGCAACTATGCAAAAGTTGAAATCATCAATTATTACAAGGGTGGTACAACTCCTGCTGCAAGTGCTTCGGATGATATCAAGCTCAAAACCCAGCGGTTTTACACCTTCCGATTCGCCCACCAGGCCAATGGCACAGCCAGTTTTCAGTAAGGAGGACTTTCTCTACCTTTGCAGCCTTCTATGAAACAAGGCTCGTACAAAGAATTTGAACAACTCAACCTGCCCGCTTTCGAACGTGAAATATTGGAAAGCTGGGAGAGAGAGAACGCTTTCAACCAAAGCATCCTGCAACGCAACGGGGCCAAGCCCTTTGTATTCTATGAGGGTCCACCCAGCGCCAATGGAATGCCGGGCATCCACCATGTAATTTCAAGAACATTGAAGGACATGGTATGCCGCTATAAAACCATGAAAGGTTTTCAGGTGAAAAGAAAGGGTGGGTGGGATACGCATGGACTGCCTGTTGAATTGGGTGTAGAAAAAGAACTCGGTATCACAAAGGAAGACATTGGTAAAAAAATATCGGTTGCTGCATACAATCAACATTGCAGGGAAGCAGTCCTGAGGTACAAGGACAAATGGGATGAGATCACTACCAAGATGGGATATTGGGTTGATTTGAAGTCACCCTATGTAACTTTTGAAAACAATTATATCGAAACACTGTGGTGGTGTTTGAAAAGACTGTACGAAAAAGGATATCTGTACGAGAGTGTCAGTATCCAACCATATTCTCCGGCTGCAGGAACAGGCTTGAGTTCCCATGAACTGAATCAGCCCGGCACATACAAGGATGTAAAAGATACTTCTGCAGTCGCCCTTTTTTCATTGTCTGAAGACAAGAATGCAGCACATCCTGCCTATAAACAAATCAAAGCATCGATGCATGCAGGTGCCGATGTATTTTTCATGGCCTGGACGACTACGCCTTGGACATTGCCTTCCAACCTTGGACTTACTGTGGGCGGCCACATAGAATATGCATTGATTCAAACCTTCAATCCATATACCTTTCAAGAGCAACATGTAATACTCGCCAGTGCATTGGTTGGAAAATATTTTAAAGAGGAAGCAGCGGATGTCAGTTTTGAAGATTACAAAGCCGGTGATAAATTGATACCATGGAAAAAGCTCCAAACATTCACTGGTGCTTCTTTCGAGGGACTTTACTACGACCAATTGTTGTCGTTCGAAGCCAATACCATCCAGGTAATCAAAGACATCACTCCCGATGCTGATCCTTTCAAAGTTGTACTGGGTGATTTTGTAACTACAGAAGATGGAACTGGGATTGTGCATACTGCACCCGCATTTGGAGCAGATGACTTCAAAGTAGGTAAGAAAAACAACCTCGGAATTTTAACTCTGGTTGATCGGGAAGGAAAATTTGTTGATGGAGTTGGAACATTCAGCCATCGTTTTGTCAAGAATTATAAGAATGATGATCAATACGTTGATGTCAATGTTGACATCTGTGTTCAATTGAAAAAAGAAGGGAAGGCGTTCAAGGTTGAAAAATATGAACACAACTATCCGCATTGTTGGAGAACAGACAAACCCATTTTATACTATCCACTGGATGCATGGTTCATCAAAACCACTGCTGTCAAAGACAAGATGGTTGCCCTGAACAAAACCATCCAATGGAAGCCAAAGTCAACCGGGGATGGAAGATTTGGGAATTGGCTCGAAAACATGGTGGACTGGAATTTGAGCAGAAGCCGTTATTGGGGAACACCGTTGCCAATTTGGAGAACAGAAGATGGTGAAGAGGAAATCTGTATTGGATCCATCGACGAACTGAGAACAGCTGTTCAAGAAGCGCATGATAAGCTTGGGGGCAATGTCAATGACAAATTTATAAAAGAGGGATTGACAGATCTTCACAAGCCTTATGTTGATGAAATCATTTTGGTGAGCAAGTCAGGCAGAAAAATGAAGCGTGTTCCAGACTTGGTGGATGTTTGGTTTGACAGTGGTGCTATGCCATATGCGCAATGGCATTATCCCTTTGAGAACAAAGCAATGATCGACAGCGGTGAGGCATTCCCGGCAGATTTCATCGCTGAGGGTGTTGATCAAACCAGGGGTTGGTTTTATACACTGCATGCGTTGGGTGTTCTGTTGTTTGATCAGGTTGCTTTTAAAACAGTTGTTTCCAATGGATTGGTGCTCGATAAAAACGGCAACAAAATGAGCAAGCGCCTGGGCAATGTGGTTGATCCGTTTCAAACAATCAATACCTATGGCGCAGATGCAACCAGGTGGTATTTGATCACCAATGCGTCACCTTGGGACAACCTGAAGTTCGACATTGAAGGGATCAAGGAGGTTCAACGTAAATTCTTTGGCACACTTTACAATACGTATCAGTTTTTCGCCCTGTATGCAAACGTCGACGGATTTACGTACAAAGAAGCAGACATTCCATTCCACGAGCGTCCTGAACTCGACAGATGGATTTTATCCAGTTTGCAGAGTTTGGTCAAAAACGTGAACAAGTATTTGGATGATTATGAGCCAACCATGGCAGGCAGGCTGATTGATGAATTTGTGGATGAGTTGCTCAGCAACTGGTATGTTAGATTGTCAAGAAGACGGTTCTGGAAAGGAGATTACGGAACAGATAAAATAAGTGCCTATCAGACATTGTACCAATGCTTGATGACCATTGCCAAACTAACGGCACCCATCTCTCCGTTCTTTACAGATTACCTGTACAGAAATCTGAATGCAGTTACACAAAAAGAACAACACAGCTCCGTGCATCATACCGATTTTCCAATAGCCAACGAGGGTTGGATGGATCTTTCTCTGGAGGAGCGCATGCACATGGCAAAGGAATTTTCATCTTTGGTGTTGTCTATTAGAAAGAAAGTGAACATCAGGGTCAGACAACCCTTGCAAAAAATATTGATCCCAGTTGCTGCATCTTCTATGCAGGAGCAGCTCAAAAAAGTAGAGGAGCTGATCCTTGCAGAGGTCAATGTGAAACAGGTTGAGTATTTGCCGGCTGACAATGATTTTATCAAGAAAAAAATCAAACCCAATTTTGTCATTCTCGGTAAAAAATTAGGAGGCAAAATGAAAGCGGCATCCGGTGTCATCGCTTCATTGTCGCAAGATTCCATTCGGATCTTGGAGCAGACAGGAAATTTGGAGATCGATTTGGAAGGAGAAAAGTATGCATTGCAAAGGGATGAGGTCGATATACAAAGTGAAGATGTTGAAGGGTGGATGGTTGCATCCCGTGGTTCCTTTACCGTTGCATTGGATGTTCAGGTCACCGCTGAATTGGAACAAGAGGGGTATGCAAGGGAGCTGATCAACAGAATTCAGAAAATCCGCAAGGATATGGACCTGGAACTGACGGATAAAATAAATGTTGCAGTTCAGTCCGATCCCACATTTGATGATTCTTTTACTCGATTTAATGATTATATTTGCGCCGAAATTTTAGCCGAAAAAATCGTGTTGGAGCCAGGTTTGGAAAAGGGTTTTGATGCTGAAATTGAAGGTAAAATATTGAAGATCAACGTTATAAAAAAGTAAACCCTGTTATGGCAACAAAAAAACCAGCTCCCAAGAAAGCTGCAAAACCTGTAAAAAAAGCCAAGCCAGCCCCTAAAAAAGCTGCACCGGCCAAAAAGGTTGCCGCATCAAAATCGACTCCTAAGAAAGCTGCTCCAGCCAAGAAGCCTGCTAAAGCTGCACCCAAAAAAGCGGCCAAGCCAGCTCCTAAAAAGGCAGCACCTGCGAAAAAAGCAGTTGCACCAGCCCCCAAAAAAGCAGCCCCTAAAAAAGCAATTCCAGTAAAACCTGCTCCTAAAAAAGCTTTGCCTGTTGCCAAAAGCAAACCAGTCAAGGCAGCTCCAGCAAAAGCAGCTCCCTCGAAAGCAGTTCCTGTCAAAGCAGCTCCTGCTCCGAAGGAGGTGAAACCTGCCCCTGCGAAGCCAGCCAAGCCGGCACCTGGAGCAAAACCTGTTCAGGGAAAAGCCCCGGCAAAGAAGGTGCCACAAATTTCACCTGAAACCAGGTTTGCCGGTACCAGTACAAAAGTTGCCAGCCAAGCTGAAATCCGCAAAGCACTCAGAGCAAAAGAGGCTACCAAAAACCTCAAGCCGGTGCCCATGCCTAAAATCACTACCAAAACTGCCCGTAAATACGAACCTGAATTCACAAAATCTGTGCTCGATTCAAAACAGCAAGTGGAGCAAACGGGACCAACCCAACGCTATTCTGATGCTGATTTGGCTGAATTCCGTGAGCTTGTTCAAAACAAACTCAATGCAGCCAAGCAAGAGCTCGCATACCTCAATGGGTTGATTACCAGAAAAGATTCTATGAGTGGCGGTGATTCTGACAGCAGATACATGACCATGGAAGACGGAAGTTTGAGCATGGAGCGTGAGCAACTCAGCCAGATGGCCAGTCGCCAAATCGATTTCATTGAGAAACTTGAGAAGGCAATGATGCGCATAGAGAACAAGACATACGGAATTTGTCGCGTTACTGGTCGCCTGATCGACAAGGCTCGTTTGAAAGCTGTACCGCATGCCACATTGAGCATGGAAGCTAAAATGGGAATGTCAAGGGGTGGTTTCAACAACAACGCCAACCAGTAATCGTATTCATTTATTGCATTTGCTGCAGCGTAACCAATCTGCTGTAAATTCCATTTTGTTTGATCAGGTCTTCGTGCTTGCCCCTTTCTGCAATG
>JACCEB010200851.1_pt1 | contig 13948 bp, 10 predicted proteins | sample 7454761 | NCBI WGS metagenome assembly JACCEB01 (sample SAMN15323454, study PRJNA562643) | freshwater metagenome | isolation source: river surface water | place: USA:Blue River Watershed | collected 2017-08-18 | reverse complement strand
GAAATCAGAGAACAAGGAAACATTGACGCTTCAAATCCCAGGCGGTCCCGCGGAATCGATTCCCGTGGCAAACATCACAAAACGCGAAAACGCCCCGAGCGGGATGATTCCAAATCTCGGTGACTTGGTGTCGCGTCGCGAGCTCCGCGACATCATCGAGTACGTCTCGTCCCTCAAATAGAGTCATGGAGGAATCACGCGCCATCTGCAGACAAACCAACGCACACTCGGCATCACCTCATTACCCGTGATGCGACACCGGAACCGAGGGACGCCAAACCCTCGGAAAATGGACGTGATTTCCCGAGGTGAACCGCATCTACTCCAAACCCTTCTTCAAACGAACGACTGCAACTGAACCCCGCCGCGGCCAAAATCGGTGCAGAAACCCCATTTTTTAGTTCTTCGCCTGAAAAAAAATGCCTCTAAGATTTTAAATCCCCACTGAACAAAATGAGAAAGCACTTCGTCGGTTTTATCGCAGCGGCATGCACACTCGCACCGTCATTCGCCCAATCACCCGCAAAACAATCTGAAATCAAAATCGAGCGTTTAAAGGTCGAGTTGCTGAAAACGCCCCAAATCCAAGCACAAGGGCTCCCCAACAAACGGGTGCTCAAAGCCGGAGAATGGCTCGAAGTCGAGGTGGAACTCTCCGCTCGGGCAGACGTCAACGACGTTTCGCTCAAGTTCCATTGCCTCGTCATGAACCCCGACCAGTCGCTGAGCCATTACATCGGCGAGGTCACTCACACGAGAATTCCAAAAGGACGCGATCGCCACTCGGCCATGTTCCTCGACCCCCGTACCCTTGACTCCATCACCGAAGGAAAATCCTTCTCGATGAACACCAACGTCAAAGCCGCTTGGGTCGAACTGAAAAAGGGAGGCGAAGAAATCGATCTTAAGTTCGAAGGAAACGGCGTGACTCAACAAAATGTCAAAGCAGCTCTCGACGGGGGAAAAGCTCGTGAAATCACCGGCTCGTTTCTCAACAAAAATCAGACACCCTTCGGACTCCTCCTTTGGGACTATTACGAGCCCGTAAAACAGTAGTGCATCGGCTCGCCGGAAAAGCGCGCCCGCCCCTGCAACAACCAGAGCATCAAGCCCAAGACCCTAAGGCCCGAAACAATGGCATCACTCTCCCACTTCCTCACCCTGAAGCTTGGCACCCAGAACGTCAGCCTCGCCGAGTTCAAATCAACGAAGACAGGGGGGCTCGTTCTTTCACGGGTCGAGGAAAGTGGGCTCGTGGCTGACCCGTCCGCAGACGCAACACGCGTCGCGCAAACCAAGATGGCAATCGCCGAGCTCTCGGCAAAAATCAAACGCAAGGGAGGACATGTCCGAGTCTCGCTCGCCTCCCAATCCGCGTTCAGTCGGTTTATTAAGCTGCCCGCCGTCGACGGCCAAGAAATCGCAAAACTCGTGGAGTTCGAAGCCGCGCAAAACATTCCCTACCCGATGAACGAAGTCGTTTGGGACTTCCAATCCATCGAATCGCGGAAGACAGGCGAAAAAGAGGCCCTCATCGCCGCAATCAAAGCAGACCTGCTCGCGGAGGTGAACAGCGCCATCGAATCCGGTTCCTTGGAAACGGAGGGCTTCGACCTCTCGCCTCTCGCTCTCGCCAATAGCTTCCTCTTCAACTACCCAGATTACGACGGCTGCTCAATGATCGTAGACGTCGGAGCACGAACCACGAACCTCGTATTCATCGAAGCGGGTCGAGTCTTTTACCGAAGCATCTCCTCCGGGGGCAGCTCCGTCACAGGTGCCATCGCAAAAGAGTTTCAGGAGTCCTTCGCCGAAGCAGAATCCAGAAAAATAGAGCACGGGTTCATCGCCCTCGGGGGCAACTACGCCGATCCAGATGACCAAGACGTGGCAAAGCTGTCCAAGGTCATCCGAAATGCAATGACGCGCCTCCACGCCGAAATCGCGCGGTCCATTTCATTCTACCGTTCCCAACAAGGCGGCAGCGCGCCTATCCGAATTCTCCTCGCCGGTGGAGGCGTCAGCCTCCCTTACTCGAGAGAGTTTTTCGAAGAGAAACTCTCCGTCCCCAGCGAATTCTTCAACCCCCTGCTCAAGCTCACCCTTGCCGCCGGAATCGATGCCGAAAAAGTGGCCGGACTCGCCCACACTTGGGGTGAACACGTGGGCTTGGCCCTCCGAATGGTACGAGAGTGTCCCGTCGCCCTGCGACTCGTCCCGCCCTCAACCATCGAGCGCCAAACTCAACGCAAGCTGGTCCCCGCGGCCGCCATCGCCTTCCTCCTCGCCAATTCCGCCCTTCTCGGGTGGATGGGTCACTTTAATGCGGTATCAACGGACTCCGAAGCACTATCAACCCAAATAAAACGGGAAATCAAAACGCTCGAAGACATTGACAAGTCTATTAAAGACAAACGCCAAAATCTGCGAAAACGCTACGAATCCAGCCTCCCTTTCCACCAAGCAGTGGCTGACCGCGATTACTGGATTAGAGTCATTAACGATATCCATCAACGCCTCCCAGATGACTTTGTTTGGATCACCAACTTGCAGTTTGTCAAAACAGCAACCGACGACTCCACCGCCCAACCAAAAGCAACCGAAGCCCCAACAAAACCCTCCGGACGAAAACAAGAGGTCGAGACCGACAAACCCATCTCGCTGCCCCCCCTGTCCATCCCGAGTGGCACCTTGGAGGTCCAGGGACTTTACTTGGTGAATCCCAAAGGTGTGGGCGTCGTTGATGACTTCCTGAGCCTGCTCGACAAGTCCGATTTATTCTCGGTCAACAAAGAGAAAATAACCCGCGTCGATCAAGCGAGCAGTAGCGAGGACTGGGCGTACCGATTCTCAGTGCAGCTCCAACCAAAAAATTTTCACCTGCCGCCGTCCGAATCAGCCACCCCGACCGACGCAGGGAATCCAAACCCGACTTCACCTCAACCTAAAGACGCTCCCGCAAAATGAACTGGATAAAGCGTAATGCGGCTCTGACCGCCATCCTCGCACTTGGACTCCTCTCCACCGTGGCGAGTGCGTACCTCGTGATTTCAGCGTCAAATTCAGCTTCTGAGAAATCTGCCGCTCTGAAAACGGAGGCAGATAGATTAGCACGACTACAAAACGCCAAACCCGCTCCCTCCAAGGAAAATGCGGACCTCCTCGACACTCAGTCCGCCGCTCTCGAAGACCTAGCCGGCAAGCTGGAAAAGCGACTCATCGAGTCGAACATTAGCCCCGCCACTCTCTCGGAAACAGCGTTCCAAGACGCACTTAACAAACTAATCCGCGAAGTTAAGAACAAAGCACAAGATATCGGAACGCTCATCTCAACCCCCTCACCCGAGTTTGCCCTCGATTTTGATCGGTACACCAAAGAAGTCCCCAAACAAAACCTTCTCCCAGCCCTCTCTCGCCAGCTTGCCGAGTCCGAGTTCCTCATCAACCTCTTACTGAAATACCAACCCATCGAAGTTCGGCGTTTCGAAAGGGAAAAATCTCCCGAGGAAGACCCGACCTTCAAACCCAAGCCGCCCGAACCCCCTCAAAAGACCGCAGCGCCCCCCAAAAAAAACGGTCCGAAAGAACCCGAACTAGAAGCAAAGCCACTCCCCCCTTATCACTCAAAGACCTACCAAATCACTCTGCTATCCAGGCCGGAGACCATTCGCGGCATCCTCGGCGAACTCTCCGATTCAAAAAAGCCCTTTGCGATTGTGCGCTCAGTTGGTGTCACGAACGAAAAAAAGGACGGACCTAAACGCAAACAGGAAGGCACTCCCAACCCCGAAAATCCCGACTCAACGCAGAGCCTTTACATCGTCGGTGACGAAAGAATCGAAACCTCCCTCACCATCGAAATTCTCACTTTCCGCGAACCCACGCAGACCGCCAAGACGCCAGACGGAACTGCGGTGAAAACGAAATAACCTCCCCGACCACTTGCCCATGTCAACGTCCACCAGCAAGGCACCCTCGGCCGTCATTCTCCTGTCTTCCCTCGCAGTCTTGACGAGTTCGTGGTTCCTGTTCGATGCAGACAGTACCCGATCGGAGGAAATTCAACAAAAACGCCCGCGGTCCAATAACCGGTCAAAGCCGGAAAATATCGACATCAAACCCTTTCAAGAAACGGTGGCAAACTTAGAAAAGCCCGTTCGATGGACTCCTAAAGGCGGCGGCGATTTCAAAACGGCCCTCTTCGTCAGCGATCGATACATCATCGAAAACAACGAACCCAAAAAACCCAACGAAGGGAACCGAAACGTCCATTCAAAAACGGGACAACCGATCCCAAATAAGTGGTTCACCGAAAACAAGCTCGACCCGTTCAAATCCAAAATCGGGCAGGAAGACACCGATAACGATGGATTCTCGAACGAAGACGAGTTCATCGAAGGAACCAGCCCAACGTCGGCCGATTCCCACCCACCCTATTTCAAAAAGCTCGCACTCAAAAGCGTCACGAAACGCAATAACTTCATTAAGTTCATCAAGTTTACGGGGCCAAAAGACCAACCGGACCGCATCGAAGTGACCATCGAACTCCTGGGCGATTCTCCAACATCGAGCCCCAACCGTCCCCGACACACCCTGAAAATCGGTCAACCCGTCCCAAACACGAACTTCGTCATTTCTGGCTTCAGCATGCAACAAGAGGAGCGTGGCCTCAATAATGTGAAGGTTGAGGTTGGAACGCTCGAAATCACCGAAAAAGCGGATGGCAAAGCAGATCGCAAATTTTCAGCCAAAGAAGGTTTAGGCAAAAAGAACGTAACCGACGACCTAGTCAACTTTTACGAAATTAGCGCGGTCTTATTCATGCCCATTCCGAAACCCGGCAAAGAAATCCCAGTCCAAGTCGGAAAGAAGTTCAGTACCGATCCTGAAGAAAAAGAGGTTTTCTCAGTGAAGGAGATTCGCGATAATCCCAAATCAGTGAAAATATCCACCCCCGAAGGATCCGAGCTCGATGTTCTCGAGGGGGTGATCGAGCAACCGGTATCCGCTCAAAACCCACCATCAAACTGAACCTGCACTTCACCCTCCCCTCTCAAATCTCGTGCGGAACACACTTTTCATTCCCCCTTCGATGAGTCTTCGCAATCTCACCCAAAGCTATCACTGGCTCGCATTCGCTCTTCTCTGCGCCCAACTTCTCGCTCCCATCGAGAGGGTCTCCGCTCAGGGAGAGGCCGAGATTGCTCGACTCGCCGCAGAACAGGCAGCCGCAATGCAACAAAGCTTGGACAAAGCGGTCAAAGAACTGTCAGACGCAAACCGTGCTGCAGGGGAGAAAGATTGGAAGTCTGCCGTCGACCTTTACGCCGCCGCTCTGTCCACTCTCGGAAACCACCGCGCGCCGTTCTCAGACCTCACCCGCGAACGAGCTCAAGCCGGATTCGATCGCGCCGTTGTCAAACTCGCAGAGCAACGGATTCAAGAGGGACGTTACAAAGGCAACCCAGAGGCAGCTGAGGAAGTTCTCACAGACGCCCTCACCAGAAATCCAGATAACAAAGAAGCCCGAAAACTCGTCGAACGACTCCACACACCAGGTTACTTCAACAAAACAATCACGCCAGCGTTCCGAGAGCAAATCGAGGAAGTAAAAAGGCTCCTCACCGAGGCCCAAGGATTTTACGACACGGGACGATTTGATCTCGCATTCAAGCGCACAGACCAAGTCCTTCTAATCGACCGACACAACTCCGCCGCAAGGAAGCTTCAGGAGCAAATCAATGCGGCCGTGCGCAACTTTTCGAAAGACTCCTACAACGAGGCACGCTCCCGCGCTTTCAGGAAAGTCGACGAAGCATGGGCAAGCCCCATCAGAAAGTTTAGCGCCACCGAGAACGCTCAACCCCTCAACCAAGCGAAACAACAGACACGATCAGATAAACTCAGGGAAAAACTGGCGAAAATCATCATTCCTGAAGTGAAGTTCGCCGGCGAAACCATCGAAAGCGTCGCCTCACAACTCCAAGAGTTGTCCAAAAAGCACGATAACTCCGCAGACGAAACCAAAGGGGTTGCCTTCGTCGTTCAGGTAGATAATGCCGCAGGGGCTGCCGCCCCCGCAGCAGCAGCAGCAGCAAACGTCTTCGGCCTCAACGCTCCCGCCCCAGCTCCCGCTGCGCCTGCAGCCGGAGGAGGAGGCGGTGGCGCCATCACCTTCCACATCCCAACCCCAACCCCACTAAACGTCATCCTCGACACCGCATGCCAAATGGCCGGAGTCAAACCCGTCGTCGAAGAGTTCTTCGTCAAAATTGTGTCAGGCAGCGCTTCTGGGGAAAAAATGGAAATGAGGCGATGGAAAGTCTCACCTCAGTTCCTCACAAACACCGCTCGCGTCAACCAAGACGCTGGCATGGGCGGGGGCGGTCTCGGAGCACTCGGCGGGGGCGCTCCAGCGGCAGCCGCACCAAGAAACCGCGGAGGTCCCGACGCAAAAGAAATCCTCTCCACGCGCTACAGCGTGCCCTTTCCCGAGGGATCAACCGCCATCTACAACTCCGCGAACTTCACCCTTGCCGTCTACAACGAACGCAAAAACTTGGACATCATCGACGAAGTCGTCCAAGCAGCAGACACTCCAACCCCCTCGCAAATCGAAATCGAAGCGAAGTTCATTGAGTTTTCGCAACAGAACCTTGAGGAACTCTCCTTCGACTGGCTGCTCGGACAATCCAATGTCCCAGGATCCTACAACACGTTCATGTCGGGAGGAACCACCGGAAGCGCCCGCACTGGCTCCAACATGGCTGATTACCCCTTCATCATCGGCCCCGGCTACGCGAACACAAATGCTCCGGTCGGGGTTTACCCCGTCACCGGAGGCAACCGCTCCGGCAGTCTCGCGATCTCCGCAAACGCCATCGATTCCCTCCTCAATGGAGTCCAAGGCGCACGGGGTGTGATGGCTCCAGCAGCCTTCTCCATCGCAGGAGCATTCACCGATCCCCAGTTTCAGATGATTGTGCGTGCCATGAGCCAGAAAAAGGGCATCGATCTGCTCTCCTCACCTCGCGTCACGTGCCGAAACGGTGCCACCGCGAGCATCAAAATCACTCGCGAGTTCCGTTACCCAACCTCCTTTGCTCCACCTCAAATCCCAGGAACCATCGGCGGAGGCGTAGGAGGTGGAGGGGGCGGCGCCGGAGTCGCCAACCAGGCAGCGCAGGGTGCCCTCAGTGCACCCGTGACGCCAGCAAACCCCGAAAACTTTGAAACTCGCAATACGGGGGTCATCCTCGAAGTGATTCAGCCACAAATTCAAGCTGACAACTTCACGGTGGACATGGAACTCAAGCCAAAAGTCACAGAGTTTGAGGGGTTTATTAACTACGGAAGCCCCATCAAAGCCATCGCGACTCGAACCATCAACATCGGTGCGGGCGGGGCAGATCCGGTCGCAGTGACCCTCACTGACAACATCATGAACCAACCCATCTTCTCGGTTCGTGAAGTGGAGACCTCTGTGTCCATCATGGACGGACATACCGTCGCCTTAGGTGGACTTATCCGAGAGGACATTCAGAAGGTTGATGACGGTACGCCCATTTTGAAAAACATCCCCATCGTTGGCCGCCTGTTCCAATCGAAAATCGAACAGCACATCAAAAAGAATCTCGTTATTTTCGTCACCATGCGCCTCATCGATGCCGCAGGCCAGCCCGTCAACCCCATGGAAGGCCTCGAAGATAAATCTTCGTACAGCGCACCCGTTCCTAACTTGGCGCAACCAAAACTCCCATCGGGCGACGGTAACTAACCCCTCCTCCACCGATAAGCCCATGCCCGCCATCGCTGTCACTGGCGGTATCGCATGCGGTAAGTCCACACTGGCGCAGCATCTCGTCCAATCGCTTCGCGGAAGACGCGCGCAAGTGTCGCATTTCAGCGCCGATGACTGCGCTCACGAGCTTCTTCTTAAAGACAAAACCGTCCGCAAGGCATTGCTCGACTGTTTTGGTACCGGCATCCTCCGCCCCGACCAAACCGTTTCCCGCCAAGCGTTGAGAGAAATAATTACCGAAGACCCTCAAAAACGGACCGATCTCGAACGCATCCTGCACCCCGCCATCCGCAAGAAATGGTCTCTCGACGCCCAAAATGCCAAATCGTCCTCCGAGTACTTCATCGCAGAGATTCCTCTCCTGTACGAAACCAACGCAGCCCCCTTTTTCAATCGCATTATCGCGGTCTCCTGCTCGCAAGCGTCCCAGTATTCCCGTCTCACAAATCGATCATGGTCGCCCGACCAAATCCGAGAAATCGTGATTGCACAGGCTCCCGTCGAGAGTAAAGTCCTCAGCGCGCACTATGTGATTTGGACGGATGTCCCGATGCACATCGTCGGCAGACAAACCGTGCTGCTCGCCGAATCGCTCCTGCAAACCTTCGCAGAGTGATCGGATTTCGATCAGCCAAGCCGGTAGTTTCCTTCGGAAAACCCAGCCTCCCACTCGATGGACGCTGGAACCTAGGACGAATACCACACTGCCACCGCACCAACACCACAGCCCAGATGACTGAACAAAACGAACTGCCCACGGACACGCTAACTGACTCTCCGGACAGTGCACCCCGACTCATATCCCCTTTGCAACCGTCAACCGCGGCTCTCTCTCAAAGCGAACAGCCCAATGATCAAGACCACCGCAGTCCGGCTCTCGACATCCCCAAAACCCTCGACATCGATCAACTAAACGACACGCCAATCGTCGAACTCCTCCAACTCGCAGAGGCCCTCCGCTTACGCTTCAATCCCGACCGCTCTCGGCACCATCTCGTCGTTGATATCGCAACCGCCTACGCGAACGCCGGCTCCACGCTCATCGCTGAAGCCGTCACCGACGTCAGCTCTCAGGGCAGCGTCTTCCTCCGCTGGCAACGCTATAACTTCCGCCCCATCCCTCAGGATATTCAAGTCCCCCTTCACATCGACCGCACCTTTCGTTTCAAACCCGGACTCAAGGTGAAAGCACGCCTTCGCGCTCCGCGCGATCGCGAGCGTTTTCTCTCCGTTGAAGAAGTCCTTTCCGTCGAGGGAATCCCTGCCGCCGAATGGCGCGAACCCGCCGACTTCGACCGCCTGACCGCGACTCACCCCAACCAACGGGTCATCCTCGAAAATCCAGGCGCCCGCTCCATCAGCCCGAGAGCCATCGATCTCGTAGCTCCTCTCGGCAAAGGACAACGCGCACTCATCGTCGCGCCGCCGCGTGCAGGAAAGACGGTCCTCCTGAAAGATATCGCGCAGTCCATCGTCAAAAACCACCCAGAAGCCTCCCTCATCATTCTCCTCGTCGACGAACGTCCCGAAGAAGTCACTGACTTCCGACGTACCGTAAACGCCGAAATCTACAGCTCCACCTTCGACGAGAATGCGCAACGCCACACCCAAGTGGCCGAAATGGTCCTCGACCGCGCTAAGCGCCTCGTGGAACTCAACAAAACCGTCATCATCCTCCTCGACTCCATTACCCGCCTCTCCCGCGGTTACAATAACCTCCAACCCGGAAAAGGTCGGATTATGTCCGGCGGCCTCGACACCAAAGCGCTCATCAAACCCAAAAAGTTTTTCGGCGCCGCACGCAACACCGCCGAAGGAGGAAGCCTCACCATCGTCGCCACCGCCCTCGTCGAAACTCAAAACCGAATGGACGACATCATCTTCGAAGAGTTCAAAGGCACCGGAAACATGGAACTACGCCTCGATCGCTCCCTCGCAGAAAAACGAGTCTTCCCGGCCATCAATATCCCCCAGTCCGGCACGCGCCGAGACGAACTCCTCTACCACCCCGCCGAGTTCGAAAAAGTAAACCTCGTCCGACGCAAACTCGCCACCCTTCCTCCCATCGAATCGATGGAGTACCTCTCGGGAATCCTCAAAGCCACAACGTCCAACGCGGAACTCTTGCTCACCATCCGGATATGAGCAGCCCCTCGCCCTCCGCGAAACCCAACGCACTCGGACCTGTTCGACGTTTCCTCGCTTGGCTCGGCTTCGGAAAATCCGCGGACACCCCATCCCCGACAACGCACGACGAAGACCAGCGCCCGTCTAAATCCTTGCGCAAAGACGGACGTCGCAACCCGCGCAACTCTCGGCACACCAACGGCAAATCACCCTCGCCAACTCCCCAAAAAAGCCGCCCCCAGCGCTCAACCCCCTCCGTATCAAACACTCCTGCTGTCCATGCAGAAATGATCACCGAACAACCCGCCCTCCTCGCCCTCTGCGACCACCTCGCAAAGCACCCCAGAATCGCGCTCGATACCGAAGCGGACTCGCTTCACTGCTATTTCGAAAAACTCTGCCTCATCCAAATCTCCACCTCAGAAGCCCACTTCCTCGTCGACCCGCTCGCCCCGCTCGACCTCACGCCCCTCTTTGCCGTGCTCAAAGGCAAAACCGTCATCATTCACGGGTGTGACTACGACCTTCGCCTCCTCCGAAAAGCGGGTTGGACGGATCCCGAAAACATTTTTGATACCGGTGTCGCCGCCCGCCTCGTCGGACTCCGCGAGTTCGGCCTCGCCGCCCTACTCCACCACCACTTCGGACTCGTCCTCGCGAAAGCTTCCCAAAAAGCCAACTGGGCCATCCGCCCACTCCCCCCACAGATGCTCGATTATGCCGTCAACGACACCGCGCATCTCCTCGCCCTCGCTGACCAACTCGAACAACAACTGACGCGACTCGGTCGCACCGACTGGTTCCGCCAATCCTGCGACCGCCTCATTCGCAACTCTGCCATCGTGCGCGAACGCGATCCCGACTCGCTCTGGCGAATCTCTGGCCACGCTGATCTTTCCCACCGTGGTATGGCAATCCTCCGAGCCCTTTGGCACTGGCGCGAATCCGAAGCCCAAGCCGTCGACCGACCCACCTTCCACATTCTCAATAACGATTCCCTCCTCGAGGCCGCTCATCGCCTCGACCAAAACGGAAAAGCCGAGCCTCGGAGCCTTCGCGGCAGCCGACTCGAACGCTTCCAAACAGCCGCGCGCGCCGCCGTTGCCATCCCTCAAGCCGAATGGCCCAAACTCATCCGACGCGCACGCCAAAAAGCGATTCCCGATTACGAAGACCGCTTTCGCCTTTTCCGCGATCGCCGCGACAAAAGCGCCGCAGCGTATTCGCTCGACCCCACTCTCATCGCTCCCAAAGCCACCTTGGAATCTCTTGCCCGCCAAGATCCCGAGGCCATCGAATCTCTTCTCCCGTGGCAACGCGCCGCCCTCGGCATTGATCCCTCCTGCTCATCCGCCCCAACCGATGCGCCCAGAACCGCTGATGCCCCCGAAGCCGAAGCCTCCGTCAAACCCTCTCCAGATTCCGCCTCGGACTAAACTCCAAATCCATCTCGGCAGCATGGAGTTGCCCCGTTAACGTCAGAGCGCGCCCCAAAGAAAACCTCAGGGCTGCGTCTCTCATGGAACCATTGCCCCCCTCACCGCCGAACGCCCAGATTACGTCCCGCCGCGACATCCTCCGTCTCCTCGCCGCGTCAACCCTCGGGCCATCCCTACCCAGCGCCCTCTCAGCGAACACCGACTCGCTGCCCATGCAGTTTTACAAAAGCCTGACCGAACCGCAGCGCCAGCGCATCTGTCTTCCTATTGACCACCCAAAGCGCAACTTCATCAGCAACTGGTGGTACATCTGCCCCGAAGAACGGCTGCACACGTTCTTCACTCCCGATCAGCAAGACCTTGTTAAACAGATTTTTGAATCCCTCCATGCTCCCGACTTCCGTGAGAAAATGACGTGGCAGGTCCAAAAAGACCTGATGGGTAACATCAAAAACACTCCTTCGGTTGCTTTCTTCGGCACCCCAGAGAATCCGGACTTCGAGTTCATCTACACCGGTCACCACGTCACCCGCCGCTGCAACGCTCACTCAGATCAAGGCCAAGGCTTTGGCAACAAACCTCTCTTCTACGGGAACTTCGCGAAAGCATTTCGTGAATCAAAAGACCACGAAGGCAACCCTTTCTGGTACCAAGGCATCGCCTTCAACGCCTTCATCGCCACCCTAGAACCCGCCCAACGTGCCCAACTACTGGTCGACGCCGAACCTCGAACCGAAAAACCATCCGGCGTGATTGTTACCCGCTCCACAAACATTCCCGGACTCCCCGTCGCCACCCTCTCCAAAGACCAACAAAGCGCCCTTCTCAAAACCATGAGAAGCATGCTCGCGTGTTTCCGTGCGGATGACGTCAACGCAACCGTCAAAACACTCGAAGAAAAAAACGTTCTCACATCTCTCTTCATCTCCTGCTACGGCGGTGATCTCGACATCGGCGCCGATGGCGTCTGGGACGTCTGGCAAATCGAAGGCCCCAACCTCGTCTGGTATTTCCGTGGATCCCCACATATCCACGGATACTTTCATCTCTCCGCCTGAGGCACTTGCGCCCCAACCGCCCCTTCGACCGACTCCTCCAAGAGCAATCAAAGCTCGGTTCACCCTCAGTAAGGACTTTCTCCACACCGAACTCAGGAAAAAGCACCGCTCGGTCCCCTTTCGCCCTCAGCGCCCTTGCGCCCAATCGTTCCCGTCGCCATGCACTTCCACACACACCCGACCCGTTTCATCGCAACGCTCCTCGCCCCGCTGCTTCTCCTGCTCACCCTGCCCGCGATTGCTGACACTGCCATCAGCAACTACCGCAATACCCTCACCTCTGGCCTCCAACGTTTTATCCAATCCGGTGAACTGAACGGAGCCGTCACCCTCGCCGCCACAGGAACCGCCCTACTCGATACCTCCGCATTCGGACTCGCTGATCCGGCGAAAAAGGCGCCCATGCAAGCCGACACCCTCTTCTGGGTCGCCTCGCAAACCAAACCCATCACCGCCGCCGCCATCTTCATGCTCATCGAAGACGGCAAACTCCAGTTCGACACCCTGCTCACCGATCTCCTCCCGGAATATAAAGATCTGCAAGCCGTCGCATCCAAAACTCCCGATCAAACCATTCTCAAACCCGTCAAAACACCCATTCGCATCCATCACCTCCTCAGCCACATGGCCGGATTCGGATCCAAAACCACTTTCGATCTGCCCGGCTGGGATTCGTGGCCACTCGACGTCCGCGCCCGCGCCCACGCCATTCCCCCCCTCCGCTTCGAACCCGGCACCAGCGCCGCATACTCCAATGGCGGATACACCATCCTCGGACGCATCATCGAACTCGTCAGCGGCCAACCCTACGACCAGTTCATCCAATCCCGAATCCTCAATCCCCTCGGGATGAACGACACCACCCCCTACCCCACGCTCGAACAACAAAAACGCCTCGCCGCCCCCTACAAACCCGACGACGCATGGAAAGGACTCGTCCCCGCCACCATCCCCATCCTCTCCTACCCACTCGAAAACAAATCAACCCGACACGCCATGCCCGTCGGGGGCCTCTTCTCCACCGCAAAAGACCTCGCCCGCTTCTACCAAATGCTCGTCAATGACGGTTCCCTCGACGGAAAACGCTACCTCTCCAAAACGTCCGTCGACCGCATGCGAACCCGCCAAACTCCCCCCGAATGGAAAGGCAACTACGGCTGCGGTTGCATCGTCACCCCAACCGCTTACGGACATATGGGCTCCTTCGGCACCGATACCCTCGTCGACCGCGATTCCGGACTCATCATGGTCTGGCTAACCCAACAAAACGGATTCCCAGGATCCGCTTGGGAAGCCATGTACCTTTTCCAAAACGCCGCCCGCGAACTCCAAAAATCCCTCTCCAAATGAAACAAACCGTCCACAATCCCCTCTCCCGTCGCTCCTTCCTCGGAACCAGTCTCGCCGTACTCGCCGCGCCACACCTCATCGCACAATCTAAAACTGCACCCGAGTTCCATGGCGCAATCATCGGCCACCACGGAATGAAGTACCGCGTCGACAAACTCTGGAGCAAAGCCGAT
>JACCEB010878231.1_pt1 | contig 13949 bp, 14 predicted proteins | sample 7454761 | NCBI WGS metagenome assembly JACCEB01 (sample SAMN15323454, study PRJNA562643) | freshwater metagenome | isolation source: river surface water | place: USA:Blue River Watershed | collected 2017-08-18 | reverse complement strand
TGGATTCACCTCGTGTTAGAGAACAAGGTTATCTCGGTCTCAATTCCCTCAATCTGCTGGGGTCAACCCGATCGAAATCGGCTCACTTGGCGCGACACGCCGATAAATGGCATAATTTGCATCTTGGGGGCAAAAACCACAAGATATAGGGGCTGGCTTGCATAAATTATCTATATGTTGTGGGGATAACTCTTCAAAATCTGTGGATAACTGGCAAAAATCGAGATAAATCAAGCAATTTGGAGGGTTAGGAACATGCATTGTCCGTTCTGTCGCTACCCAGACTCGCGCGTAATTGACTCTCGAAGCTCAGACGACGGCTCTTCAATCCGTCGCCGTCGTGAGTGCCCAGAGTGCAACCAGCGCTTTAGCACAGCAGAGACCGCGAGTCTCATGGTGCTGAAGAGAAGTGGCGTGCTGGAGCAATTCAGCCGCGAAAAGATCGTAAACGGTGTTCGAAAGGCTTGCCAGGGCAGGCCAGTCACCGATGCCGATTTGGCAGTTCTTGCGCAGAAGGTCGAAGAGACCATTCGTGCCACAGGAGCCGCCCAAATCAATGCCCACGAGGTTGGCCTTGCGATTCTTGAACCACTTCGACAGCTAGATGAAGTTGCCTTCATGAGATTTGCCAGTGTTTACCAAGGATGGGAAACGCTGGAAGACTTCGAGGCCGCAATTAGCTTGCTCAAGATCGAACGAGAAACAGACAAGCTAACTGGCATCGACCTAGAACCACAAATTTAAAAACTAAAAAACAATAAGAAAGGCAAAGCAGTGACTGACACAGCTTTCAGCGGGGCACAGGGCTCAGCAGGCGGTACCGGTAAGGGAATTACCATCAACCGTATTTACACCGTTCCAGGGGTTCACCCGTACGACCAGGTCACCTGGGAATACCGCGACGTGGTGCAAACCAACTGGCAGACCGGTGAAACCATCTTCGAGCAGCGCGGCGCTGAGTTTCCAGAATTCTGGAGCATCAACGCGAGCACTATCGTCACCACGAAGTATTTTCGTGGCGCGGTAGGAACCTCGGAGCGTGAGTACAGCCTTCGCCAGCTGATCAACCGCGTTGTTCTTACCTACACCCAAGCTGGTCGCGACCACGGTTACTTTGCCACCGAAGAAGACGCGACCATTTTCGAGCACGAACTCACCTACATGCTCTTGAACCAGGTGTTTGCGTTCAACTCGCCAGTTTGGTTCAACGTAGGAACCAAGAGTCCGCAGCAGGTTTCTGCTTGCTTCATCTTGTCGGTCGATGACTCAATGGACTCGATTTTGAACTGGTACCGCGAAGAGGGAATGATCTTCAAGGGCGGTTCGGGTGCCGGTCTAAACCTCTCGCGCATTCGTTCATCGAAAGAGCTCTTGAAGAACTCTGGCGGCTCGGCCTCTGGCCCAGTTTCTTTCATGCGTGGTGCTGACGCCTCTGCAGGAACCATCAAGTCGGGCGGTGCGACTCGTCGTGCAGCCAAGATGGTTGTTCTAGACGTAGACCACCCAGACATCGAAGAGTTCATCGAGACCAAGGCTCACGAAGAGAAGAAGATTCGTGTTCTTCGCGACGCAGGTTTCAACATGGAACTCGGCGGAAAAGACATCAACTCGGTTCAGTACCAGAACGCAAACAACTCTGTTCGTGTAAACGCTGAGTTCATGCACGCGGTAGAGAACGGAACCAAGTTTGGTCTTCGTGCACGCACCACTGGCGAGGTTGTCGAAGAGGTCGACGCACGCGAGCTATTCGCCAAGATCGCTGACGCGGCTTGGGAGTGTGCCGACCCGGGCATTCAGTATGACGACATCATCAATGACTGGCACACCACGCCAGAGTCTGGCCGCATCAACGCTTCAAACCCTTGCAGCGAGTACATGCACCTAGACAACTCGAGCTGTAACTTGGCATCGTTGAACCTTCTGAAGTTCTTGAACCCAGACGGCACATTCGACACCGACAAGTTCACAAAGGCCACCGAGCTAATCTTCACCGCAATGGACATCTCGATCTGCTTCGCAGATTTCCCAACCGAGAAGATTGGCGAGACCACTCGCGCGTTCCGTCAGCTCGGCATCGGTTACGCGAACCTCGGTGCGTTGCTAATGGCAATCGGTGTTCCATACGACAGCGAAGAGGGCTTTGCTCTTGCTGGCGCAATCACCTCGTTGATGACCGGCGCTTCATACCGTCGCTCAGCTGAGTTGGCTGCAGTAGTTGGTCCATACGACGGCTACGAGAAGAACAAGGATGGCCACACCCGCATCATGCTGAAGCACGAAGCGGCAAACGGTCAGGTTCGTCCGGTTTCAGAAATCGACGCACAGGTGCACGCAGCTGCAACAGAGCAGTGGGCATTGAACACTCAGATCGGTGCAGAAAACGGCTGGCGCAACTCGCAGGCATCCTTGCTTGCACCAACCGGAACCATCGGTTTCATGATGGACTGCGACACAACCGGAATTGAGCCTGACTTCTCACTCGTGAAGTACAAGAAGCTCTCAACCGGTGGTTCGATGCAGATCGTCAACCAGACCATTCCATTCGCATTGCACCGCTTGGGTTACTCGCAAGAGACCATCGAAGCAATCGTTGACCACATCAGCACCAACGGTCACGTAGTAGACGCACCTGGCCTAAAGCAGGAGCACTACGCAATCTTCGACACCGCAATCGGCATCCGTGCAATCGAGCCAATGGGTCACGTTCGCATGATGGCAGCAGTTCAGCCGTTCTTGTCGGGCGCGATCTCAAAGACCGTGAACATGCCAGAGACCGCAACTCGTGAAGAGATCGCAGACGTTTACTTCCAGGGATGGAAGGTCGGCCTAAAGGCTCTTGCGATCTACCGCGACAACTGCAAGGTTGGTCAGCCGCTTAGCGACGGCAAGGCGAAGACCGAGACTAAGACCGAGGCTGCGCCAGTTGCAGCAACCGGAATGTCTCACCCGACTCGCAAGCGTCTTCCGAAGTCACGCCCGTCATCAACCACTTCGTTCACCGTTGGTGGGGCAGAGGGTTACATGACCGCGGGTTCATACCCAGACGGCGGACTCGGCGAGGTGTTCCTGAAGCTCGGAAAGCAGGGTTCAACCCTTGCCGGAGTCATGGACTCGTTCTCGGTTGCAGTTTCGATTGGTCTTCAGTACGGAGTTCCACTAGAGACCTACGTGCAGAAGTTCACGAACGTTTCATTCGAGCCAGCCGGTCTAACCGACGACCCGGATGTGCGCATGGCGAAGTCGCTAATGGACTACATCTTCCGTCGTCTAGCACTCGACTACCTGCCAGTGGAGACCCGCACCTACATGGGAATCCAGACCGCGGCAGAGCGCTCAGCAGCACTCGACTCAAACCCTTCTTACAGCGCGGTAGCTCCGTCTATCGATCTAGAAGACTCGGTTGAGCTTGAGGTTGCTCCAGCTGCACCGGCACAGCCACAGAGCATCGAAATCACCGAGAAGCGCGAAGTTCACTCTTCGGCAGAGCTTTTCGAGATGCTTCAGGGTACCGAATCTGACGCTCCACTTTGCTTCAACTGTGGAATCAAGATGCGTCCATCTGGTTCATGCCACGTCTGCGAAGGCTGCGGATCAACCAGCGGTTGCAGCTAAACAAAACTCAGAACGGGGTCGGCGATTACGTCGGCCCCGTTTTGTTATTCAACCTGGGGTAGCCTAAAGCCGTGCTTTACAAGATCATCTTTGACATCTTCTTCAGAAGAGTAGACCCTGAGGCGGCTCACCACCTCGGAATGTTGGTCATTCGAATCTTGGGTGCCACCAAGCTATCTTCGCTCTTGAAACTCCGCAGTGCTCAGCCGGTAGACGCGATGGGGTTGAAATTCGATTCCGCTTTTGGGCTTGCCGCCGGTTTCGACAAGAACGCCATTGCCGTTAAAGCGCTCGGTGATCTTGGTTTCTCTCACGTCGAAATCGGAACCGTCACCGCAATCGCGCAGAGCGGAAACGACAAGCCACGCCTTTTTCGTTTGATTGAAGATCGAGCTCTCATCAACCGCATGGGCTTCAACAACGAGGGTGCCGAGAAGGTCGCAGCTCGACTTGCCAAGACCCGTCAACGCTACGGCAGAAACTTGCCCATCATCGGCGTCAACATCGGCAAGAGTCGCGTGGTCGAGGTAGAAGACGCCGTCGATGACTATCGAAAGAGCGCCCGCGTGCTCGCCGGCCTTGCAGACTACCTCGCGGTAAATGTTTCGTCACCAAATACCCCTGGGCTGCGTTCGCTGCAAACCGTGAAGGCGTTGCGGCCGATTCTCGAGGCGGTCATTGCAGAGTCTCAACAGAAACCGGTATTGGTGAAGATCGCTCCTGATCTCGATGACAAAGAGATTGTCGCGGTTGCCAAGCTGGCTAAAGAACTCAAGCTCGCCGGTGTGATTGCAACTAACACCACAATCTCAAGAGACGGCCTGAAGGCAGCGGCAACCGATGTCGCCTCGATGGGTGCCGGCGGTCTCTCTGGCGCACCGCTAAAACAAAGATCGCTAGAAGTTCTCGATCTGCTCAAAGCCAACCTGAACTCAGAGATTGCCATTGTTTCGGTCGGGGGAGTCGAAACGGCCGATGACGTGCGAGAAAGGTTGGCGCACGGCGCGACCCTGGTGCAGGGATACACCGGCTTCGTTTACGAGGGTCCGCTTTGGGCGAGAAAAATCAAGAAAGGCATGCAATGACTTCAATTGTCTTGTGGGTTGAAAACCTAGCGGCGGCCAAAACTTTTTACCAAGAATTGCTCTCGGCCACGATTGCCGATGACTCGGCAACGTTTGTTCGAGTGGCATCTGATGTAAACGAAGTTCTGCTGCACCTCGTGCCAGAGCAGTACCGAGAGGGCATTGCCTCGCCACCAGACATCCGTGAGCTTGCTTCGATGAAGCCAATCTTTGCGGTTTCCTCAATCGCTTCGGCTCGCAACGCGGTGTCTAGATTGGGCGGTCAGGTTTATTCTGCAGAAACCGAGCAGGTTTATGCCGGCTCGAGATATTGCGACGGTTACGATATCGAAGGCAACGTTTTTCAAGTTGCCCAAGCAGAGTAGTTTTTTCTAGCCGCTAGACCAAGCGTGCTTCTGGTGCTTTGGTTTCTCTCGGGTCAAAAACGGCAACCGGCGAAAGAATCTCGCTGACCTGTTTCATGACTTCCTCAGGAATCTCTACTCCAACCGCGGCGATGTTTGAACTTATTTGCTCTGGCTTAGTTGCCCCAACGATTGCCGACGCCACGTTGTCATTTTGCAGCACCCAGGCCAACGCGAATTGAGCCATGGTTAGGCCGAGTTGTTCTGCTAGTGGTGTCAGCAACTGCACGCGGGTGAGAACCTCGTCGCTCAAGTACTTGCCCATCATTCCGCCAAGACGCTCGTCGGCGCCACGTGAACCCTCGGGCGCTGGCTGGCCAGGCAGGTACTTGCCGGTCAAAACGCCCTGAGCCATCGGAGACCATACGATCTGCGAGATGCCTAATTCGCGGCAGGTAGGAACCACTTCGGCTTCGATTACCCGCCAGAGCGCGCTGTACTGCGGTTGGCTCGAAATCAGTTGGAAACCGAGTTCTTTAGACAGTTTGTGTCCGGCACGAATCTGCTCGGCGTTCCATTCGCTAACGCCGATGTAGAGCGCTTTTCCCTGTCGCACAATGTCTGCGAAAGCCTGCATCGTCTCTTCTAGTGGCGTCTCGACGTCGTAACGGTGGGCCTGATAAAGATCTACGTAGTCGGTTTGCAAACGCTTCAGCGAGCCGTTAATCGACTCCATGATGTGTTTGCGAGATAGCCCGGTGTCATTCGGCATCTTTTCGGCAACCGGCCAGTAAACCTTGGTGAAGATCTCGAGCCCTTCGCGACGCAAGCCCTTCAAAGCATCGCCTAGAACCTTTTCGGCGGCCTGGTTGGCATAAACGTCAGCCGTGTCAAAAGAAGTTATTCCGCCGTCTAGCGCGGCGTGCACGGTGTCGTGCGCTGCCTTGTCTTCGATTTGGCTTGCGTGAGTCAGCCAGTTTCCGTAGGTCAGCTCGCTGACTTTTAGCCCACTGTTGCCGAGGTATCTGTACTTCATGGCTTCCTATCTGCCCATCAACTTGCGCGCTGTGTCTTCAATTTTCTTGTGCAAGATTGGCACCCAGGTTTCGTGTTCGGGTTTCATGAGCGTGCTGCGTAAAATGCGGGCCTTTGCCAAATCGGTTTCGACGTTGATGCCGTGAGCGAAGAGCGCATTTGGCTTCACCATGTATGTCGCCAGGTGAATTTGTTCTGTGCGCTCACCCTGTTCGGCCTGCAAGAAAATGGCTTGCGAGAGACGGTCAATCTCTGACATCGAGTTCGTGCGCGGCAGGTAGGCAATTATGTCGAGCTCAGGTTTTTGATACGGCTGAAGAACGTCTGATGCCTCTAACAATCCGTGCCAATTTTGTGCCGCTCGATAACCTGCGGCCAAGATCGAACCGAGGCCGTCACGGGTCAACGGGAACACGCGTGTTGTTGCCCAAAATGCCGCGGCCGAAGCGCCCGCTCGAGACGTTTCAAGTTGAATCTCACCGAAGTGCAATTCAGCCGATGTGAAGTAGGTGTAGGGGCTATCGTGCTTGTAAAAGCGACCGACCGAGACATCCTTGAATAAAACTGCACCGCAACCGTAGGGCTGCAGGCCTTGCTTGTGCGGGTCAACCACAACCGAATCGGCGTGCTTGATAGCGGCGTAGTGGCGAGCGGCTTCTGGTTCGAGTTCATCTTGAATCAGTTTGAAAAAGCCGCCGTAAGCCGTGTCGACGTGAACGCGAGCTTCGTAGCGATTTGCCAGAACGATAATGTCGGCTAGCGGATCAACTGCGCCGAGTCCGGTGGTACCTAGTGTGGCAACGATTGTTCCGATTTTGCCGGACTTTAGCTTTTCTTCAAGGTCGGTGAGCGACATGCGACCTAGCGCATCAACCGAAACTGCAATCGCTTCGACGTCTAGCACCTCTGCCATTCGCGCGTGGGTGTAGTGCGCATCGGCCGAGTGCGCAATCGCTTTGCCCGGGTTCAGCTCGCGACCGACCCAGAGCGCCTCGAGGTTTGCTGTCGTTCCACTCCAGGTGAGGTGACCGAGTGAATCTTCTGGAAACTCAAACATGGCCGTGAGTTCACGAAGAACCTCGCGTTCCATCGGGGTCGTTGCCCGGCTGGCATCCTGCGAATGGTTGTTGGGGTTAATGATCATGGTGGCTAGGTAGGCAGCAACGGCAACCGCGTGCGGTGGCTTAAGCATCTGTGCCGCATAGCTCGGGTGAAAGTATGGTTTGTCTTGATCGAGGCGCTGCACCAGTTCGGCAAGTACGTCTTTGACCTTGGAAAGCTCTGCCTGCTGACTCGGATGAGTTTCGAAAGCACCGAAGGTGGCCCTCAACGCTTCGACGTCGTCGACCACTTGGGGAATCAGATCGGTCAGCTTGATGGTTTCTTTTGCCAAGGTTTACTCCTTTGTAACCGGCTAAGACTAGAGCTTGTGGCCGCGCTTAACCTGAGGTTTCGGCAGGCGCATCGGTCGCATCTGCAACGAACGCATTCCGGCATACCAGGCAACGCCCTTTTCGACGTTGGCCTCGGTGTACTTCGCGATTATGAGCTTCTTAACTCGACGGCCGATTACCAACGCATCAAGAATTACCACGACAAACAGACCCCACATTAAGACGAGGCTGATTAGCTGCAACTCGTAGATGTTGGTTGCGGTAGTGATCAAAAACAAGAACATTGATGGCATTACGAGTTCACCGGCTGTGAATCGCGAGTCAACGATGTCGCGCGCAAACTTCTTCTGCGGTCCACGATCGCGACTCGGAAGGTACTTCTCTTCTCCGCGCATCATGCCCTCGCGTGCGATTCGACGCTGCTCGGCAATTTTGGCACGCTCGGCTGCGCGACCCTCCTTTGACTTGTCACCTACGAGAGGTCGGCGATTGGCCGCTTCCTGCTCTTTGCGGCTTGGAGTTGGCTTGCCTTTTTTGGCCGGCAAGTCTTGGTTCTGGGTCATGCGCATCCTTATGTCGTTCTGCGTTTAAGATTACCCGTATGAACATCCCTGAAGATTCACTTCGTCACGACAGCATCTCGGTAGCTTTGGTCAAAGAGAAGGTTGAGGCTGCTTTTCCGGTTGCTATTGCCAATCTCGGTGATCTGGTTCGAATTCCTGGCATCGCCTGGGATGCTTTCGACCCTCAGCAACTCGAACGCAGTGCCGAGGCCGTTGCCGATCTGTTCAGGGAAACCGGAATCTTCGAATTGGTTGAAATCAGAAGGTCAGAGGCCAACGGCAAGGTTGGCGCTCCAGCTGTGGTGGCCCGCAGAGCGGCTCGAAATGGTCGCCCGCAGGTTTTGCTTTACGCTCACCACGACGTTCAGCCACCTGGCGACTTGAGCGTGTGGAACACCCCAGAATTCCAGCCGACGCTAATCGATGGTCGCATCTTCGGCAGGGGAGCGGCAGACGACAAGGCGGGCATCGTGACCCACCTAACCGCCATCAAGACCCTCGTCGAAACACTAGGCAAAGACTTCGAAGTTGGAGTGAGTATCTTCATCGAGGGCGAAGAAGAAGCCGGTTCGCCAACCTTTCGCAATTTTCTTGAGGAAAATCGAGACGTGCTGGCTGCCGACGTAATCATCGTGGCCGACTCGGCAAACTGGACAACCACAATTCCTGCGTTGACCACCACGCTCAGGGGATTGGTTTCGCAAGTTATTGAGGTGCAGACCCTTGACCACGCGGTTCACTCGGGAATGTTTGGCGGGGCCGTGCCCGACGCCATGACGGCCACTTTGCGACTCTTGGCAAGCCTGCACGATGAGGCCGGTGACGTCGCGGTCAAAGGCCTGCACAGTTCGAAGGCGGCCGATCTCGACTTCACAGAGCAGCAGCTGAGAATCGACTCGGGTTTACTCGACGGCGTTTCTGCGATAGGCACCGGTTCGATTCTCGATCGAATCTGGACCAAACCCTCGATAACCGTTATCGGAATCGACGCCATGTCGGTCGCAATGTCTTCCAACACTCTGCTTCCATCGGTCAGGGCCAAAATCAGCATGCGCATCGCGCCGGGTCAAGAACCCCGGGATGCCCTCGAGCTACTGCGCCAGCATCTCGAGCAAAATGTTCCCTTTGGCGCGAAACTGAGCTACGGCGAGGTTGAGATGGGCAAGCCTTTCGAGGCAAACTCGGCCGGGTGGGCCAAGAAACTCGCGGAGGCAAGCCTTTCTGCAGCTTTTGGCAACGACAGCGTTGACATTGGCATTGGCGGATCGATTCCGTTTATCGCCGACCTGCTGGAGGTTTTTCCGGCGGCTCAGATTTTGGTGACCGGGGTTGAAGATGCCGCCTCAAGGGCGCACAGCCCAAACGAGTCGGTGCATGTCGACACGCTTCGGGGGGCTATGGTTGCCGAAAGCCTCTTTCTAATAAAAGGGAATGACCTAAGGGTCAACTAGGTTCTAAACTTAAGGTCTAAGCGGCCTTACAGAGGAGATTTCATGTCAGACACACTAAGTCACGAGGTAACCCTCACCGACATCGCTCGCGATCGCGTGAAGGCTCTGTTTCAAGCTCAGGGGCTAGCTGCCGATGTTCGTCTTCGCATCGAAGTGAAACTAGGCGGTTGCGCCGGTTTTCAGTACGACCTGTTTCCAGACGAAGAACTAACCGAGACCGATTTGGTTCGCGATTTCGATGGCCTAGAGGTTGTAGTTGACCAGAAGAGCGCAAACTACCTCGTTGGAGCCACAATCGACTTCGAAGACACCATCATGAAGCAGGGGCTAACAATCGACAATCCAAATGCAACCGGCTCCTGCGCCTGCGGCAGCTCGTTCAACTAATTTTTCACGGATGTCCGGCCTCAAAATGAGGCCGGATTTCTGCTTTAACCTTTGATTTTTCGGCGTTTTCAGCCCGTTCGGGCCAAGTCGGAGCGTAGGATAAATAAGTAATCGTTTTGCACCTGAAGGGCGAATTGTGCGTCGCAAAAATGCGTTTAGATGGGCTGCGTTGCCTCTGGCAGCCACTCTCATTTTGGTCTTATCCGGATGTTCCTCTTACGAATTCTCTCGAGGATTCTTGCCAGGTGAGCCAGGCGTAACGAACCACACCGACATGATTGTCAACTTCTGGAACGGTTCTTGGATCGTGCTTTGGGCAGTTGGACTAATCGCCTGGGGCCTAATGTTTTACGCGGTTATCGTCTACCGCCGTCGCAAGGGTGACAACACGATGCCTCCGCAGATGCGCTACAACAACCCAATCGAAGCCCTTTTCACTGTTGTTCCACTGGTTTTGGTTATTGGTTTCTTTGCATTCACCGCAGACACCATGGAGAAGATCGAGAAGCCAGTCGATTCAGAACTTCACATTCAGGTCATCGGTAAGCAGTGGAGCTGGGACTTCAACTACAAAGACAATAACGTTTACGAGACCGGCATCCAGTCGCAATTTGATGGCGAACTAGGCAGCGAAGCGGCTCTGCCGACCCTCTATCTGCCAGTTAACACCTCGGTTGAAATTGAGTTGAACTCTCGCGACGTCGTGCACTCTTTCTGGGTCATCGACTTCTTGTACAAGAAAGACACTTTCCCTGGCAAGACCAACTACATGTATTTCACTCCGCAGCGAGAAGGCACCTATCAGGGCAAGTGTGCCGAACTCTGTGGCGAGTACCACTCGATGATGCTCTTCAACGTGAAAGTGGTCTCGCGAGCCGAATTTGATTCACAGATGGCAGCTTTGGCCGCCAAGGGTAACACCGGTCAGCTCGACAGCAGCTACGACCGAAACCTAAATCTTCCGGGCAATGGCTCAGACAGCAAGGGATAAAGATCATGGCGACCGCAACTAAAACCGCTCCTTCTGCGTCGATGCAAAAGAAGTCAAAGGGAAGAATCGTTGTCGACTGGCTAACCACCACCGACCACAAGAAAATCGGTTACTTATACCTGATCACCTCGTTCATTTACTTTCTAATCGCGGGTGTCATGGCACTGGTTATCCGTGCTCAGCTCGCTGCACCGGGCCTAGAAATCGTTCAGACCAAAGAGCAGTACAACCAGCTCTTCACTATGCACGGCACAATCATGCTGTTGATGTTCGCGACGCCGCTATTTGCGGCTTTTGCAAACATCTTGATGCCAGTTCAAATCGGTGCACCCGACGTCGCGTTTCCGCGCCTAAACGCGGTTGCATACTGGTTCTATTCATTCGGTTCGTTTATCGCGGTCGCCGGATTCTTCACGCCTCAGGGTGCAGCCAGCTTCGGTTGGTTCGCCTACGCTCCGCTATCTAGCGCAACCTTTTCGCCAGGACTCGGTGGCGACCTGTGGGTCTTCGGTCTCGCGCTCAGCGGTTTCGGAACCATCATGGGTGGTGTCAACTTCATCACCACGATTTTGACAATGCGCGCACCCGGCATGACCATGTTCCGCATGCCGATCTTCACTTGGAACACTCTCGTTACCTCGATTCTCGTCATCATGTGTTTCCCACCTCTAGCGGCAGCACTATTTGCTCTCGGTGCCGACAGGCGACTTGACGCACACATTTTCGACCCCGCTAACGGCGGCCCGATGCTTTGGCAGCACCTGTTCTGGTTCTTCGGACACCCCGAGGTTTACATCCTTGCGCTGCCGTTCTTCGGAATCGTCTCGGAGATCTTCCCGGTATTCAGCCGAAAGCCGATTTTCGGTTACAAGACTTTGGTCTTCGCAACCATTGCAATCGCGGCGCTATCGATGACTGTTTGGGCTCACCACATGTATGTCACCGGTGGTGTGCTGCTTCCATTCTTCGCATTCACGACAATGCTCATTGCGGTTCCGACCGGTGTGAAAATATTCAACTGGATAGGCACGATGTGGAAGGGCTCCATATCGTACGAGACACCGATGCTTTACTCGCTTGGCTTCTTGACCACATTCATCTTCGGTGGTCTAACCGGTGTAATCCTTGCATCGCCAACGCTCGACTTCCACTTGAGTGACAGCTACTTCGTGGTTGCGCACTTCCACTACGTGGTCTTCGGAACAGTTGTGTTTGCCATGTTTGCCGGAATTTACTTCTGGTATCCAAAGATGACCGGAAAGATGCTCAACGAGCGTCTAGGCAAGATTCAGTTCTGGCTATTGTTCGTTGGTTTCCACGCGACATTCCTGATTCAGCACTGGCTCGGCGTGATCGGCATGCCTCGCCGTTACGCAACATACCTGCCTGAAGATGGCTTCGCCTGGATGAACCTGGTGTCAACCGTCGGTTCGGCTTTCCTAGCGATCTCGATCCTTCCATTCCTCTGGAACATCTACATCACCTACAAGCGAGGCGTGAAGACAACCCTCAACGACCCTTGGGGTTACGGACGATCGTTGGAGTGGGCTACAGAATCACCTTTCCCTCGTCACAACTTCACCTCTATGCCTCGCGTTCGTTCAGAGTCTCCTGCGTTTGACCTAAACCACCCGGAGTACGCCGCGCCAGAGGCAAAAGCAGACGCGAAGAAGAAGGGCTAAACCGCAATGAAGTTCAACGCTAATTTGATGTGGCTACTGACCATCTTCTACATCGCCGCCGCGGCCGGTTATTCGGTTTGGTATGCCAACACTCACCAGGGTGCTTTTGAGCCAATCGGAAGCGCCGCCATCGCCATGTTGGCAATCATGTGTGCCTTCCTGGCTTTCTATCTGCAGATGACCGCCAAGCGTCAGGGGCAGGTTCCAGAAGATCGTCTCGACGCTGAGGTTGAAGACGCCGACTTCGAGGTTGGCTACTTCTCACCTTGGAGCTGGTGGCCGCTGTTTCTCGGTCTGTTTGCCGCGATTTGTTTCGCAGCGTTGGCAGTTGGCTGGTGGCTATTCTTTATCGGCTTCCCACTAGCCATGATCGCGCTAATCGGCTTCGTGTTTGAACGCAGCCGCGGCCTAAACGCCCACTAATCGGCTAACGACACTAGCAATTGGTTAGCCTGCGCAGGTGAAGCGATTCTTATCTTCACCACTCCGGGCAGTTCTTCGAAAAGTTCTTGGTAGCGTCGGCGATTGTTTGCGTGGGTAGCCCAAGCCCACAGGAGAATGTTTTTCTCGGCGTTCAAGTTGAGTAAGTTGGCCGCAGTTTCGCGATTGCCGTTCCATAGCTTCTTTCGGCTGATCACTCGCCAAAGAGTTCTTCTGATGATTCGCTGCATTACAAACCATCGAGGATAGTCGAGCCAAATCAGATGCGTTACGCGAGCATCCATGATTTGCCTGAGCCGTGAATAGTTTCCGTCGACTACCCAATTGGATTTTGAAACAAATTCTGAGACCTGAGCCTTGAATATCTCATCTGGAAGGGGAGTCCAGTTTGCCTGGTGAAAGATTGAGTCAAGCTCGAGGTGTTCAAGATTTAGTTTGGCAGACAAGGCTCGAGCCAGTGTTGACTTGCCAGATCCAGATGTGCCAACAATCTGAATTCGATAGTTAGTCAAGGTTCGAATCAGCCCAGACCACAAGCGCGTCATGGTGAAATTTTGCTAGCCCCGCGTTCAACTCTTCGTAAGCGTCTCTGTATGGCGATGGAAGAAGGTAGCTCTGCGCAAGAGCCTTGTAGGCCGCCCGAGTAGGGGTCCAGAACATCGAGCAAAACTCGTAGTGCTCTTTGGCTAGCGCTTGAACTGCTTGACTATCCGCCGCTAGCCCGTCGAGCTGAGCCGACTTGAACTTCTGGGTCAGAGCACCAAACTGCTGTGTGAACTGACTGTTCTGTTCAGCGCTGAAGTCATTCGAATAGGCCGAGCCATGAAGGCCGATGGGTTCAAAATCACGCACTTGTAAAGTTTAGGCGAAAAGCAAATCGCCCCACCAATTGGCGGGGCGATTTGCGTTGATCGGGTTACTTCTTTTTCGGAGTTGCCTTCTTTGCAGCAGGCTTCTTCGCGGC
>JACCEB010691701.1_pt1 | contig 13956 bp, 13 predicted proteins | sample 7454761 | NCBI WGS metagenome assembly JACCEB01 (sample SAMN15323454, study PRJNA562643) | freshwater metagenome | isolation source: river surface water | place: USA:Blue River Watershed | collected 2017-08-18 | reverse complement strand
CGGCCTTTCACCAAAGCGTGCTTCGCCTGTTGAGAAATCACTATCCGACTCCGTTTCCCAATGCCTGCATCACGGCGTCTCAAAATGCGAAAGCGCTGATCGCACCGAGCCTTCGCTGTTCGCAAGATTCCGACTGCACGTACCTCGACCCCTCGGGTGAAGTCATTCCCGCTGGAACGGTCGGATACGTCGCCATCGATCAGTGCACTTGGACACCCACGATCCCGGTCGTGAACCGCGAAACTTGGAGCTCGGTACAGCGCTCGGTCCTAAACGCCATGCAAGCAGCCAAAGCCACCTGCGGGAACTCGCTCTTTCGCAGCGGTTGCCCCGGACTGATCGGCGGTCAATCCGATCGCGGCGCACCGTCGTGTGTTCAAGGTTCTTGCCAGGTCTCCGCAGCATTCCGGTCTTCCGCATTCAGTCATTGAGTCTGCGATTTTTCATGACCCTTCGGGCCGAGGCCGCTCGCGAATCCTGAAAAGGGGCGCAAGCACCTCGGTCCTTTTCTGATGAGGTCAAGCGGCTTCGTCCTTGCACCCTCCGTGAATTCCGATGCGGAACTTCACGACGAGTTTGAGCTGGACGACCTTGAGTGCGTGGATCTTGATGACGGGCCTCTCGGGCTGCCGCATCCGCGATAGCTTAGACACGTCTCTGGGCAATACACCCGAAGCCTTCGTCGAAGCCCAGGGCTGGGAAGGCGTCCTGGTCAGCGGCGTCGAGCGCTATGCCGTCGAGGTGAAGCTGAAGCCCACGGGACACTTCGAAGTCGATAAGAACTTGTGCCGTTTCCGACCTGAATCAGGTCCTTTTGAAATCGGCGAATGGAATGAGCTAGCGAGCGCCATGAACCGCGCCCTGGCCAGCGCTCCGGTGACCGGGCCCGAGCCGCTCTGCGTGCCGCTTTCGAGAACCGCCGGAATGGACGATAAAGTTTACCTGACGCGCGACCTCGAGCGCCTTCCCTTCATTGAAGTGAAGTGGAACGGGAGCCAGCGAGAGGCCTGCACCCTTCGCATCAGTGATCCAGCCGCCGCAAAAGAGGTCGCCGACCGAATCGATGCGGCCGCTTCGCGAGCGGCACGCGAAGGATGCCCAAGTCGCAGCTAAAATCAGGGGGTTGGAGATCGGCCCAGCGCCTGGTCCACCCGTTCGGGCGTGAGATACCGATTCAAGCTTTCGCGCTTCAGCTTTTGAGGCATAGGAATCAGGTAATTCGGATGCGCTAAGCGATAGGAATTCCCAGTCCATTCCCCATAGACGACTTCGACGAACCCATCGCCCGTGGGCGCTCCGATCAAGTCGTAAGTGTACTCAAACGGATGAAGCGCAGAGCCTGCGCGATCGCGCTCCGAGCGATCCCAAAGACCCGCGGCCGCTAAGCGAGTCGTGACATGAACCCGAGTCGAGTCTGCCGCATCCAAACGGTACTCGGTTCGAGCGTACCAGACCGGATAATTCCAGATCTGGTCCGTCGGGTCGGAGTCCATGATGAACGGGTTTCCTCTTTCCAAGAGCTCGGCCTGAACGAAGCGGTGAAATTCTTCGGCGTGGATCGCCGTCCAGTCGGCGTCCGGACCCACACGGAAATTCACGCCGTAGTGAATTTCTGGCTGAGCTAACTCGTAAGTCTTCAGAAGGAGCGCTTTCTGATCTGCCACACTGAAAGAGACTCCCTGCCACACGCGCGCCTCGCGCGGTTCAGGCTCCAAGAGCGAAGCGAACGCCCAAGCGTGACAAAGTCCTTCCCACGAAGAAGCCCAACGTCCGCCAAGGTCCCACGCTTGCTTTTCTTCCTGTGCTGCCGATCCTTCGGTGATGCGAGCGCGCTTCAAAGCGGTGTCGAATTTTGCCAAAGGGGAATCGGAACTCGGGTCACCCCGCTCATTGCCGAATAAGATCGGGTCGCGGAGCGGAAAAAAATAGGACGACCATGGTTTCAGTTCAGACTCGCGCTCCACACGTCCTGTCAATGGAACTCGAAGTGGGCCGTAATCAGCGAGCACGGAACGTCCCGGAGTCGTGGGCCGCCACGGCGCCCGAATGCCACTCTCAGGTTCGGACTGCGCAGCGGGATGGGGCGACTCGGGGCGACCGCAAGAAAGAGTCGCGGAAAGCAAAAGCGCGCAACTCACGACCTGAAAACTCAGCCTGACTCGCTTCGGGCCATCGGCTTGCGACATCGTGTATTTTCCTCGTGAGTCGACCCGGAAGCGAGCGGAAACCGGCGCTCACCTCCGGGTCTTTCCCGGTCACTTCTCGCTTGGACTTCGCTTCAAGACGAAACCATTCGCCTCAGAGCTTACGCCCAGCAGGCTTCGGAGCCGCGCCACCGGAAGCATTGCCACCACAGGTGTCGATCATCCGGCCCGTTTCCAAAGTTTGAATCAGCTTCGAGTCATTGCCTTTGGACTTATCCACTTCTTCAGCGCAGAAATCGGCCAGTTCGCCTTTGTAGCCCAGAATCTCATCGCAGCTCACGACACGCTCAGGTGCCGTGTAGGTTTCCACGACCTCGCGGAATCGCGAACAGCTGCCGACTTTCGAATACACTGGCACCTCTGCCGCGAAAGGAGCGACGTGGTACTTGTCCGAGGTCACCGCGATCGTCAGACGACGAGCGCCTTGCAGGTTCACCTCACCCGACGGAGCAGCCACCCAAGTGGTCTGTTGATTCGTACAAAGCACTTTCACGTTCTGCGGAGCACGCTGGCTCCCGAACTGAGCCGGATGACGGCAAGCTTCGCGAAAATCCTGCCACGTCAGCGCACGAGTTGCCTGAGGCACACCCGCACCCTTATCCCCTTTGTCTCCTTTGTCGTTCAAAACATCGTCGGCGCGGGAATTTCCCGAAACCGCCACCATCATCACTGCACCCAAGAACATCCAACGCTGGCTCAAGGACATCACGCATTCCTCCCCGTGAAATTTTCTTTCCTACCCAGCGCGGCCGAAATGGCCGGCTGGCGGGGAGCGTAGATTGCAACCGGGGTGCCAGAGCGAAAAGCTGTTCTAAAGAACTCACTCCAGCCCGTAACGACGCCGTTTTCTCCACAGCGTCGAAAGATTGATCCCTAGAATACTCGCGGCCTCCTCAAGCGTGCGCGCCGTACCCAGTACCTGCTGAATGTGAACCTTCTCTAAGGAATCCAAGCTCATCGCATCGGTCGAAGTCGTGAGACCAGGGCCGGTTCCTTGCGGCTGAGTCGATATCCCCAGCGAGTTTTCGACCACACGCTCGGGGAGATCATCCAAAGTCACCGTGTCGCCCGAGCAAAGAATGGCGGCGCGTTCCAGGGCATTTTTCAATTCTCGGATATTGCCAGGCCATGAATATGCAAGGATGGCGCGTCGAGCCTGATCATCCAATGGACGCGCCGGCCGCGAGTTCGCAACAAAAGCACGCGCAAGGAGGCTCTCAGCCAAGGTGAGAATGTCCTCTGGGCGCTGTCTGAGAGCCGGCATGTGAAGTTCGATGACGTTGAGCCGGAAATAAAGATCTTCCCGGAAATGCCCTTCATTCACTTCGTGCTCGAGGTTTTTGTTGGTCGCAGCAATGACTCGCACGTCGACGCGAATGGTCTTTGTGTCACCCACCCGCTCAAACTCCCGCTCTTGAAGGAAGCGAAGAAGCTTGGTCTGAAGATGCGGAGAGATCTCGCCGATCTCGTCCAAGAACACCGTGCCGCCCTCGGCTGCCTGCAAGCGGCCGAGCTTGTCCTTCACAGCTCCCGTAAAGGCGCCTCGGACGTGACCGAAGAGCTCGCTCTCGAGCAGGTTCTCTGAAAGGGTGGCGCAGTTCACCACCGCAAAAGGCGCGCGATTCCGTGGACTCGAGTCGTGAATCACTTTCGCCAAGAGCGTTTTTCCGGTGCCGCTTTCGCCCGTGATCAAAACCGAGGAATCGGTTGCGGCAACTTTCTTTCCCGTTTCCAGAAGCTTATGCATCCGAGGGTTTCGGCTAGAAATGGCCTGAGGCTCGCTCAACACTTCGACCTGATCCTTCAGGCGAATGTTCTCTTCCCGAAGCTTACGGAACTCCACGATTCGCGCAATCAGGTGATCGAGCTGCTCGGGCGTAAAGGGCTTCACCAAATAATCGAATGCCCCACTCCGCATAGCCGATACGGCCGTATCGATGCTGCCGAAGGCAGTCATGATCACGACGGTTGCGCCCGGAAAATACTCCCGCGCTTTACCCAGCAGATCCAAGCCACTCATTCCGTCCATGCGTAGGTCGGTCAGAAGAATGTCCGGCACCTGCTTTCGCATCAAAGCAATGGCCATCTCGCCGCTATCGGCGGTCTCGACCGAGTGGCCCTGCTCACGCAGAGAAGCCTCAATGGTGTCGAGAATGCTCTTTTCATCATCCACTACGAGAATGCGCGCCATGTTGTTCCCCCATCTCCAGTGCTGGAATTTCAAAGCTGAAGCGGGAACCTTTCCCTACTTCGCTTTCCGCCCAAATGCGACCCCCATGAGCCAAAACAATTTCCCGAGCGATGGCTAAGCCCATGCCCACGCTGCCCGACCTTGCCACCCTCAAGTCGTATTGCGGATTATATTTGTCGAAAATTCGCTCTAACCGACGCTTATCGATCCCAACGCCACTATCTTTCACCGCTATTTCCACTTTTCCGTCGTGGGCGCTCACTGAAACATTCACTTCCCCACCCCGGGGAGTGTGGCGAAGCGCATTGGTTAAGAGATTGGTTAAGGCCCAAGAAACCTGAGTGGGGTCGACCCGCGCCGTGACTCCGCCGCCGGGAGCTTCGGCCAGGCACTGAGCCATGCCCAAAGTCAGACCCCGACTGAAAGCTTCCGGCTGAAAGTGTTGAACCACCTGCCGAACGAGCTTGGCTAGATTCACGTTTTTCAAAACCGGCTTCTGCGCCAGCGTATCGAAAGTGCTCGCCGAAAGGAGTTCATCCAAAAGCGTTCGCAATCGATCGACGTCATCTGCGCAAGTTTGAATGAGCATTCGATGCGTGGGCTTCTCGAATTGCTCGATGGATTTCTTGAGAAGTCGAGTGGCCATGGTCAAGCTCGTGACCGGAGTTTTAATTTCATGAGATAGCGTCGCCAGGAAATTCATTTTCGCTTCCTGACTTTCCTTGATGAGGGTCAAGTCGCGAGCCACCACGACCCAGTTGGCTTTCCAGGGCTTCAATTCCATGTCCTGAGCGGTTCTCGACAGCTCGTTTTCGACCCGACTGACCATCTCAGGTGGAATTGCATAAGCTTGAAGCAAATAACTGGTCCGTTGGTCGGAGTCGATTTCAGCTTCCAAGTTCACTGGCATATTGCTGTGAATGGCTTTTTGAAGGGCCTGAAGTGTGGCTTTCGACGCGCTGTCCTGGATCCAATTCGTCGCACGAAAGACATTGAGCCCGTCTCGCTGAATATGAGTCGGAAGGCGAAGGATCCGCTCGGCCACCGGACTCATGTAGACGATTTCTTCATCATGAAGCAGGAAAATACCGTCGGTGACCGCAGCCAAGATCACATCTCTCAAGCGCTTTTCCATCAATAAACGATGGAGATTCAAATCCCGGAAGCCATGGATCCGAGTCAGCATATGATCGAAGGCCTGAGACAGCCGAGTGACTTCCGGCGCGTTCCACATAAGCTGCGGCAACCGAGGTAAATGCGTTTCTGCAGAGTGATCCAGCTCCAGGTCCTCCATTGCCTGAGACAGCACTTGGATGGGTTGAATGACCCTAGAAATGAGCTTGGCCGAGACGCCCAGCAGAAAAAGAATATAGAGACCCAGAACACCTACTGTGTGGCGACCTGCACGATGCAGCTCGGAACTCACCGCTTGAGAAACCCAGTCCAACTCTTGCTGGCGCCGTTCCGTCCATAGTTTCAATGAGCGATCGAGAGTATTGTAAGCGCGGTGCCGCTCGAGCTCAGTCTGCCCCCAATCGCTCGCTCCCGTCGAAAGGACCGAGTATAGGTTCCCGAGCTCAAGTTCAATTTCCTGATGGGAAGAGCGATCTTCATCAGTCGACTCAGGACCCAAAATCGCTGCCAAGTGCGTTCGCACGGCGGTGAGATCCTCTTGAAAGTCCTGGCCTTGGTCGGCCTTACGCTCCAGTTCACTGATGGCGAGTCGTAAGCTGCGAACTCGAAAAAGTCCGTCAGTCGCCCGGAGTCTCAGTTGATCTGCCTGAAGTGTCTGCCGCTCCAAATGCAGCATGGCGAGGACCGAACCTGTCCCCGTTAAAAGAACTAAGCCCGAAACCAGGAAGACCAACTGGCAGCGAAGCCCCAGTCGGCCAAACCCTACTCCCGATCGACGTCCGTGCGCGAAACACCCCCCGAGCATCGAACGGAGTCCAAGAGCAAGCTCGGTGCCGAACTCAACCCCTTGAAAACATTCAACTCACGGATTCAAAGCTAAGGCAGAACTGCTCAAAGATTGCAAACCGAGCGGTGCATTCTGCACGATGGCCGCTGGTTCCTTCACCGGAAACAAGCGGTGCGTCCAAGCCGGCGCCGAACACCCCACAATCGCTACAAAGCTAAAAAGATTTTTACGAAACTTTCCCCACTTGCGCATGACTGACTTCCCCCTGGACTCTCTGGCGAAACATCCGGCCCGAGGCGTTTCCAACTGCCCAAGCCGCTACCATCAGACCCACCGGGCTTTGCCGGGCAAAGCGCTCGACCTCGTCGAGCAACTCTTTGAAATCGAGCCGCTCGAGGAGCTCTTGCATTTCACTGGCTCCGCTCTCGATTGAACCGTCTGGATGCTCCACCTGAAGTGCCCTCCCTTGGGAGGTGAAGGAGCAAACCCCGTGCCGCCGCAGTCAGCCGCTCGGCCCGGGCTTCGCAGGACAGAGTCAGCCGGCTCCTCGCATCATTCGGCTTTGCTGGCGCTCTTCCACTTCCTGACAGCGAGCACAGAGCCGCGCTTGCGGCAGCACGAGGAGCCTGCGCGAAGGAATCGCTTCGTCACAATCTTCGCAAAGACCAAAAGTCCCTTGCGCCATCTTGTTCAGCGCGTGTTCAATCGCCAAAGCTTCGCGTCGCTCTTGCTCGACCAGCGACTGCGTACGCTCGCGATGTTCCAGCGCCTGCGCCATATCGATCACTTCGGCGGAAATTTCTTCGCCCGCCTCGCGCTCCTGCTCTTGGAGAGCCGGCACGGTCTGCGCTTCCAGTCGGTGTTTTCGCTCCAAGAGACTCCTACGGATCACTTTCATTGTATCGCTGTCCATGTTCCCCGCCTCCGTCGGCGCGGAGATGCGCGATTCATGCCAGCGGAACGACGTAGCCTTTGCCCGTGGCAGCGAAAGCCGAAAGGGCGCGCGAAATCGGGGCACGTCCCATCGATCTTAAGAAAGTCAGACTCGTCCGAGCCAAAGCGTCGAGATCAATCCCCGTCTGAAAGCCCATTCCTTCCAGCAAGTAGACCAAGTCTTCAGTCGCTAAATTGCCGGTAGCACTCGGAGCAAAGGGACACCCACCCAGGCCTCCGGCCGAACTGTCCAAAGTTCGAATCCCCAGTTCAAGACTCTTCACGGCGTTGGCCAGAGCCGTCCCGCGCGTGTCGTGAAAATGACCTGCTAAAAACTCGGGCCTGCCAGGACTGAACGCCAGTGCGGGACGAAGCACTTTTTCCACCTGAGCAGGAGTGGCCACACCGATGGTGTCGCCGACCGAAACCTGACAAACGTCCATTTCTAGGAGCGCTTCGATGACTCGCAGAGCTTGAGCCGGCTTCACTTTGCCATCAAACGGGCAACCAAAAGCCGTCGAAACATACCCGCGAACCTGCAGTCCGCTCGCATGTGCCCGCTGAATGACGGGTCTAAAAACTTGAAGTGAGCGCTTAATGCTCATGCCGATGTTGTTTTTCGCAAAGCCTTCAGAAGCCGCCGTGAAAACCGCGATGTTCTTGCAGCCGGCTTCGAGCGCCCGGTCAAGGCCCGCCTCGTTCGGTACGAGCGCCCAAGCGCGCGTCTTTCCGAGTTTCAGCTTTCCCGTGCGAGTGGCCCGGTAAATGGCGTCCGTATCTTTCATCGTAGGCACTCGGTCGGGCCGAACAAAAGCGCCCAACTCGAGGTCACGGACCCCCGCTGCAATCAGACCCTGAGCCAGCCGCAGCTTTCGCGCGGTCGAAACGACCGTCTTTTCGTTCTGAAGGCCGTCGCGAACTCCGACTTCGAAAATGCGGACTTTTTCGCGAGCGGGCATCTTCAAGACTCCTTCTCGGTCTTTACTTCCAGATCCAGAAAGCGAACCCCTGGCATCAGCTGTTGACCTTCGGTGACGAGCCACTTTGCAACTGTTCCGGTAAAAGGCGCGCGAATCGTGAATTCCATTTTCATGGCCTCGACTTGCAGGAGCGACTGACCGGCGCTCACTTCTTCTCCAGCGCCCACTAAAAGCTTCCTCACTTTGCCGGGGAACTGGGAGATCAGATCAGAGTCATCGGCTGCCCCCGAAGCAAGTCCTGCGCGCGCGGCTTTTTGTACTTCAAACGAGGAAAGCCTTCCGCCTAAGCTCAAGCCAACCGACTGGCGCTTTGCCCAAACGGCAAGGCGCCTTCGCTCGATGGTCCCGTCGTCGTTTTTCCGAGAAGCAATGAGCCACCCTCCTGGGCGGCACTCGACTTCCCAGCCCGAGGCGGGCGAAGGAATCGCCACTCGTTGCCCTGAAATTTTGATCGTTCCGTTGGATTGGCTCATGGTTTCAGTCCTTCTGCGCCGATTTGCTGCCAAGGAGACGAAAGTGCTGCGGCACCTCCTACCGAACGCGCGGACGTAGCCGCGTGATCCGTAGCGCCACTGAGCCCCTGCTTCTGCAAGGCCGCCCAAAGAGCGAGATCCGACTCAACCGGAACTGCCTGATACCGAGAAGCAAACGTTTGCTCGAGCCAGTGCGTGTAGACTTTTCCGGACTTCACGTCCGGATCGCTGCACAAAGAAAGGAGATAGGGCTGATTCGTCCCGAGACCCAAAATCACGGTCTCTTCGAGAGCGACTCGCAGGCGCTCGATCGCGCACTCACGGTCTTCCGCCCAAACGACTACCTTTCCGAGCATCGAATCAAAAGAAGTCCCAATCGTCTGGCCTTCCTCGATGCCACTTTCCACGCGAATCCAAGCGCCGGTGGGCCAGCGCAAGCGTTCTACCGTTCCCGGCGTGGGGAGAAACCCTTGAGCGGGGTCTTCGGCGTAAATACGCACTTCGATGGAATGCCCGCGCGGTGATGGAACCTCAGACAAAGCGGGCTTCGTGGGATGGAGCGCCTGGCGAATCTGCGCTTGAACGAGATCGACGCCCGTCACGCATTCGGTAACCGGGTGCTCGACTTGAAGGCGAGTATTCATTTCTAGAAAATAAAAGCCGCCTTGGTCATCGACTAAAAACTCAATGGTCCCCGCGCTTCGGTATTTCACTTCGCAAACAAGCTTCAACGCCGCCGCATGCAAGCCGCTTCTGACTGATTCCGAAATAAACGCCGCGCGGGCTTCTTCCCAAATCTTTTGGTGGCGCCGCTGCAGCGTGCACTCGCGTTCATACAGGTGAACGCCGCCCCCCATTCCATCGCCAAACACTTGCACTTCAATGTGCCGCGGATGATCGACAAGGCGTTCCAGAAAGAGCGCTCCATCTCCGAATGCAGCACGTGCTTCGGCCGAGGCACTCTCGGCAGCGGTATCGAGATCTTCGGCGCGGTCCACGCGACGCATCCCTTTTCCGCCGCCTCCGGCGGCCGCTTTCAGGAGCAGCGGGAAACCCACCTTCGCGGCAGCCGCTTTTAAATCTTCGCCTGCCTGAACTTTTGCCCAAGGAAGCGTCGGCACTCCGATTCGTTCAGCCAGTTCTTTGGCAGCAATTTTTCCGCCCAAAAGATCCATGGTCTCGCCGCGCGGTCCAACGAAGGCAATCCCAGCCGCTTCGACTGCGTTCGCAAACACCGAGCGCTCGGACAAAAACCCGTAACCTGGGTGAATCAGGGTCGCGCCCACAGATCGGGCTGCAGCAACGATTGCGGCAGGATCCAGGTAAGAAGCAACTTCGACCACTTCATCCGCGTAAGTAACATGTCGCGCTTGCTCATCGCCTGGCGCCACCACAGCGACTGTCGCAATTCCCATCTCCCGGCATGCCTGAAAAACGCGGCACGCAATCTCGGAACGATTGGCGACCAGAAGCTTTTCTTTCTTCACTTTCATTTCAGCCATGAGGGCCTCCGCTTCTCCAAGAAAGCTTTCACGCCTTCTTGGCCCTCGTTAGAAATTCGCAGCTCCGACAAAGTACGCGCCACGTACTCGAAACAATCTCCCAGGGCTTCGCGCTTCTCCGGCCAGGAAAGATCCAAGACCAATTTCTTGGCCACCGCCATGGCGTTCGGACCGCACTGAAGCACATTGCCCAGGACCCGCTCTAAGGCTTCGTCCAAAGCCGAAAGATCTTCCACCACTTCGTGGACTAGGCCCACGGATTGAGCTTTAGGGGCTTGAAACCGCTCAGCACTGATGAAAAGGCCGCGAGCATGCGAAGCGCCAATTTTGGCCACAACGAAGGGGCCGATGCACGCAGGAACAATTCCTAGACGCACTTCACTCAAGCTAAACTGAGTGTCTTTCACCGCGATGGCAATATCGCAGACCGAAACGAGGCCCACACCTCCACCGATGGCGGCGCCATGAATGGCCGCGATCAGTGGCTTTGGAAACTCATTCATCAGGCGAAACATCGAAGCGAGATCGCGCGTGTCTTTTAAGTTTTCATCAAAACTGAAATCGACCGCTTTTTTCATCCAGTTCAAATCGCCGCCAGCACAAAAGCTTTGGCCTTCGCCTCGAAGAACTACCGCTTTAACTTCGGTTGCACGAGCATCCGTCGTGAACACTTGAGTGAGCTCTGCGATTAAAACTTCGTTAAAAGCATTTCGCACGTTCGGTCGATTCAATCGGACCGTGAAAACTCCGCGCGCATCCACCGAGGTCTTGAGCGTCTGGTAACTCATCGTGACGAATTTATAACGGAACTCCTTGAAATCAGGAAGCAGCCTGATACTTCCTGAGGAACATCATGGCAACGCTCTCTTCCCAGGTCCAAACCACGTCGGCAGAGTTCAAATCTAACGCAGAGCATCATCACGCTCTCACTCGAGATCTCGAGCAGAAACTCGAGCAAGTTCGACAGGGCGGCGGAATTGAGGCGCGAGAGAAACACACTTCGCGAGGAAAGCTTCTCGCGCGGGATCGTATTCAGAAGTTGATCGACCCGGGCACGCCGTTCCTTGAACTCTCTCCGCTCGCAGCGAATGACCTGTACGACGGAGCCGCACCCGGTGCGGGCATCGTCACCGGCGTCGGCGTCGTTCACGGACGCGAAGTGATGATCGTCGCGAACGACGCGACCGTAAAGGGCGGCACTTATTTTCCGATGACGGTGAAGAAGCACTTGCGCGCGCAAGAAGTGGCGCTCGAGAACCGCTTACCGTGCGTTTACTTGGTGGATTCGGGCGGCGCTTTCTTGCCGATGCAGTCAGAAGTTTTCCCCGATCGCGATCACTTCGGGCGCATCTTCTACAATCAAGCGAACCTTTCGGCCCAAGGCATTCCGCAAATTGCAGTAGTCATGGGCTCGTGCACAGCGGGCGGCGCCTACGTGCCCGCCATGAGTGACGAAACCATCATCGTGCGAAAGCAAGGCACCATTTTCCTGGGTGGCCCGCCGCTCGTCAAAGCCGCCACCGGTGAAATCGTGACTGCCGAAGAGCTCGGCGGGGGCGACGTTCATTCGCGTCAGTCGGGCGTCACCGATCATTTGGCGCAGGACGACGACCACGCTCTCGAGATTTGCCGCGACATCCTTTTCCACTGCAATCGCCCCGGAACTTCGAAAGCCGCTGCGATTGAACGCTTGTCGATTGAAGAGCCTCTCTACGATCCGCGCGAACTCGCTGGAATCCTGCCCAAGGACCTTCGCACTCCGTTTGATGTTCGCGAAGTCATCGCTCGCGTGGTCGACGGGTCGCGCTTTCACGAATTCAAAGCACTCTATGGAACCACCTTGGTTTGTGGATTTGCTCACATCTACGGCTGGCCTGTTGGAATCGTGGCCAATAACGGAATTCTTTTCTCGGAGAGCGCACAGAAAGCGGCGCACTTCATCGAGCTTTGTTCACAACGAAAAATTCCGCTCCTTTTCTTGCAGAACATCACAGGTTTCATGGTGGGCAAGAAGTACGAATCGGGCGGCATCGCCAAAGACGGCGCCAAAATGGTCACTGCCGTTTCAACGGCCCAGGTCCCGAAACTCACCGTGGTGGTGGGCGGAAGTTTTGGTGCGGGCAACTACGGTATGTGCGGCCGCGCTTACCAGCCCCGCTTCCTGTGGATGTGGCCAAACGCCCGCATTTCAGTAATGGGCGGAGAGCAAGCCGCAGGCGTGCTTTCGCAGGTCAAAAAAGAGCAGCTTGAAGCCAAAGGCAAAAAGCTCAGCGCCCAGGAAATCGAGGCCATCGAAGGCCCCATCCGCGAACAGTACGAGCGCGAGGGCCATCCTTATTATAGTACGTCGCGCCTTTGGGATGACGGCATCATTGCGCCCTGGAAGACTCGTGAAATCGTTGGCTTAGGCCTGTCTACAGCCTTGAATGCGCCCATCGGCGACAGCCGCTTTGGCGTGTTCCGGATGTAATTCGCTCCGGCCCCAAGGAGTGAGTATTTGACTGATTAGGTCTAACGATGCTAGCGCATTGCGTTATGCGCATCAGACTTCTTTTTTCGTCGAGCTTGGCTCTGAGCCTATTACTGAATACTAGCAGTGAAACTGCACGAGCTTTCGATCTCGGAGTCATCCGCCCGGACCTCAGCAGCAAGAAAACGGACGTCGCCGTTGTCAGAAATTCTGACTTAGAAAAAGAAGTCACTGCAATCTTCAAGAAAAGCTGCACCGATTGCCACTCCGGCGCGAACGCCGCTGCGGGACTGGACGTCACGGATTTTAAAAAAATCATGACCGGCCAGAGCAGCTCGGGCGTGCGTTATGTGAATGCTGCCGAGCCAGAGAAATCCCTGTTTTATCAGCAAGTCGCCACCGACTTGATGCCCAAGTTCTTGGACAAACTGAGCGCTGCCAACAAAGCCACGATCCTGGCTTGGATTCGCTCAAGCCTACCGAAGAACGAAGCCGGCACCGCTGGCCGAAAGCTGATCGTCGAGGCCTCGATTCTCAAGCAAGTGCTCGAGCGTTTAGAAGTCGCAGGCCCGCTCGAAGTCAAAAAACTCAAGTACATCTCGTTTCACACGCTTCACAACAATCCCGCCATCACCGAGCAGGAACTTGAAACGGCACGAAAAGGTCTTTTCAAACTTCTCAATAGTCTGAGCTGGAACCGAAAAATCATCATCCCCGAAGCCATCGATCGGGAACGAACCCTTTTTGAAATCGATCTCGATCAACTGGGCTGGACCCCTTCGAACTGGGAGCGCATCATGGCGCTCTATCCTTACTCGGTTGAACTTCTCGAGCCGGGAATGGACCGTGTAAAAACACTCATCGGCTCGACCCTTCCTTGGGTGCGCGGCGATTGGTTCGTTTTCAAAGCCGCGCGTCCGCCGCTTTATCATGAGCTTTTGCAACTACCGGCCTCCAAAACCGCAGACGCTGACTTAGAACGCGCGCTGGGAATCGACATTAAGAAGAACATCACTTACGGAATGGCCGATCGCGCTGGATTCCGCGGCGGGAAGTTCGGGAGCAAAGGCTCTGGTGTTTCCGATCACAACCGCTTGATCGAACGTCACGCCACTCGCTACGGCGCTTACTGGAAAAGCTACGACTTCAGTGCCAGCGAAGGCGAGCAAGATTTGCTGAATCGCCCCCTCGGGGCCGTACCCGACGCATCCGCTGATTTTTCCTTCAAGCACGCGGGCGGGGAAATCATCTTTAACCTGCCGAACGGAATGCAAGCTTACTT
>JACCEB010095964.1_pt1 | contig 13956 bp, 10 predicted proteins | sample 7454761 | NCBI WGS metagenome assembly JACCEB01 (sample SAMN15323454, study PRJNA562643) | freshwater metagenome | isolation source: river surface water | place: USA:Blue River Watershed | collected 2017-08-18 | reverse complement strand
GCCCCGAGGGCAAGGCCAATCTCATGGCCGAGCTGCGCGCTCGCGGTCAGCATGTGGCCTTTGTTGGCGATGGCATCAACGATGCACCGGCATTGGCTGCAGCCGATGTGGGCATGGCCATGGCCAACGCACAAGGTGGCAGTGACGTCGTGATGTCCACCGCGGGCATGACCTTGTTGCGCGGTGACTTGACGCTCATCCCGCAAGCGCTCTCTATCTCTTCACTCACCCTGCACAAGATTCGTCAAAATTTGTTTTGGGCGTTTGCCTACAACGTGGCCGGCATCCCCTTGGCCGCCTTGGGCGTGTTGAGCCCCATGGTGGCAGGTGCGGCCATGGCGTTGAGCTCGGTGAGTGTGATGCTCAACTCGGCCAGCCTCAGGCGCGCACGCGTGAACGTTTGAATCCAACGGTTTTTAGCGTTCCTCATAAAATCGGTGCCCTTTGTCCGGGGTTTATCCCCATGGGTTCTTCGTCATGGACTTCCCTCAGCGTTTTGATGTGATCGTGATCGGTGGTGGCCATGCGGGCACGGAAGCCGCCTTGGCCAGTGCACGCATGGGCTGCGCCACACTGTTGCTTTCTCACAACATCGAGACCTTGGGGCAAATGTCCTGCAATCCGTCCATTGGTGGCATTGGCAAGGGGCATCTGGTCAAGGAGGTGGACGCCCTTGGGGGTGCCATGGCCCTGGCCACCGACGAAGCCGGCATTCAGTTCCGCATTCTCAATGCCAGCAAAGGCCCAGCCGTTCGCGCTACACGTGCGCAGGCTGACCGCGTGCTCTACAAAGCGGCCATACGACGCCGCCTCGAAAACCAGCCCAACCTCTGGTTGTTCCAGCAGGCCGTGGATGACCTCATGGTGGAGGGCGATCGTGTCGTGGGGGCCATCACCCAGTTGGGTCTACGCTTTTGGGGGCGCACGGTGGTCCTCACGGCAGGCACCTTTCTTGATGGCAAGATCCATGTGGGTCTGGAAAACCACGCGGGGGGGCGTGCAGGTGACCCGCCGGCCATCCGCTTGAGTCAGCGCCTCAAAGAACTGCAGCTGCCCCAGGGGCGCTTGAAGACGGGCACACCGCCGCGCATCGATGGCCGCACCATCGACTTCAGCCGCTGCACCGAGCAACCGGGCGACGGCATGCCAGGGGGCTTGCCCGGCGCCATTCCGGTTTTCAGCTTCATGGGTCAGGTGGGCATGCACCCCCAGCAATTGCCCTGCTGGATCACCCACACCACCACCCAGACCCACGACATCATCCGCTCCGGCTTTGACCGCAGCCCCATGTTCACCGGCAAGATTGAAGGGGTGGGTCCGCGCTACTGCCCCAGTGTTGAAGACAAGATCAACCGCTTTGCCGACAAGGACAGCCATCAGATCTTTCTGGAGCCCGAGGGCCTCACGACCCACGAGATCTATCCCAACGGCATTTCCACCAGCTTGCCCTTTGACATCCAATATGCCTTGGTGAGGTCCATTCCGGGGCTGGAAAACGCCCACATCTTGCGCCCGGGCTATGCCATCGAATATGACTATTTCGACCCGCGTGGCCTCAAGCGCAACTTTGAATCCAAGTCCATTTCGGGTCTGTTCATGGCGGGTCAGATCAACGGCACCACCGGATATGAGGAAGCCGCCGCCCAAGGCTTGTATGCCGGTATGCAGGCCGCCTTGCAGGCCAAGGACCAACCTGCCCAAGTGCTCACCCGTGACCAGGCTTACCTGGGCGTGCTGGTGGACGACCTCACCACCAAGGGCGTGAACGAGCCTTACCGCATGTTCACCAGCCGGGCCGAATACCGCCTGATGCTGCGGGAGGACAACGCCGACATGCGCCTCACCGAACTGGGTCGACAGCTGGGCCTGGTGGACGATGCCCGTTGGGCGGCCTTTGATCAAAAGCGCGAAGCCATTGCCCGCGAGCAAGAGCGGTTGCGCTCCATTTGGGTCAATCCCAGCTTCATCCCGGCCGACGAAGCGCAGCGTTTGCTGGGCGCCCCTCTCTCACATGAGCACACCCTGGCTGATCTGTTGCGTCGGCCGCAAGTCAGTTATGCCCAGCTCATGCAGTTGGCGCAGGGCCGTTTTGACCAGGCCGATTGGTCTGCCTGCGACCGTGTTTCACGTGAAACCGTGATTGAGCAGCTGGAGATTGCGGCCAAATACGAGGGCTACATCCATCGCCAAAAGGAAGAAGTCGCCCGCGCCTCCCATTACGAGAACCTGCCCTTGCCCAGCGACCTCAACTATTTGGACATTTCAGCCCTGAGCATCGAGGTGCGGCAAAAGTTGCACAAGCAACGCCCCGAAACCCTGGGTCAGGCCTCGCGGATTTCTGGGATCACCCCCGCCGCCATCTCCCTGTTGCTCATCCATTTGAAGCGTGCCCGCGCCAAGGGTTTTGAGCGCGCCCCCGACGACACCTCCACCCTCCATCCGGCATGAGCCCCCTTGATGCGGCCGCCCTGGCTGGCCTGAGAGACGAACTCCAGCAGGCCCTGGTGCAGATGGGCGTGACCCTCAATGCCACCCAGGTGGACCAGATCATGGGCCACCTCAGCATGCTGCAAAAGTGGAACCGGGTGCATAACCTCACCGCCATCGACAGCCCCCAAGAGGCCTTGCAGCTTCATGCCCTGGACTGTTTGGCCACCATCCCGGTTTGGCTGCAGCGCCGCCCCGCCCCCGCCAGTCTGCTCGATGTGGGTTCTGGCGCTGGTTTTCCGGCGGTCACTTATGCCATTGCCTGGCCCCAAACCCAGGTTTTGGCGGTGGACTCGGTGGGTAAAAAAGCCGCCTTCATCCAGCAAGTGGCCTCCCAGCTGGGGCTCAAAAACCTCAAGTCCCGCCATGCGCGGGTGCAAGATGTGAAACAAAGCTTTGAGGCCATCACCTGCCGGGCCTTTGCAGCCTTGCCGGATTTGGTGAACTGGACCGACAACCTCCTGGCCAAAGATGGGCGCTGGGTCTGCCTCAAGGGCAAAACCCCACTAGAAGAAATCCAGGCCCTGCCGCCCCATGTTGTGCTGGAGTCGGTGGACCCCGTCACCGTACCCGGCCTGGAGGCTCAACGGTGTCTGGTTTGGCTTCTTAAAGCCTGATGTTTCACGTGAAACTCTGGTTGCTCAGGCCTGTCGCGGTTAAACTGCGTGCTCACGATCTAGCCGTCACCCCATGGACACACTGAACGATTATTTGGCTTTCGTGGTGGCCATATTGGTGTTTTTGGCTATCCCCGGACCCGGCAATTTGGCCCTTTTGACCTCTACCGCCAAGGGCGGTGTGCGTGGCGGCCTGGCTGCGACCCTGGGTGTCATTGCGGGTGACCAGGTGTTGATGTGGTCTGCGGTGGCGGGGCTCTCGGCGGTTTTGCTCACCACCCCCTGGCTGTATGTCTGGGTGCAGTGGTCGGGGGCGGCCTACCTGGCCTGGTTGGGCTGGCGCATGATCCGCGCTCAACCTGGCGATGCCCCGGTTCTTCAACTTCAGGCCGGCCATTACTTTCGGCAGGCTTTGGTCATCACCTTGCTCAATCCAAAAGCCATCGTGTTTTATTTGGCCTTTTTCCCTTTGTTTGTTCGTCAAGACCACCCACACATCCAACTTGTGTTTGTGATCATGGCGGTCACCATCGCTGTGCTGACCTTTTTGTACGGCCTGGGGGTGACCTTGCTGGCCCATCGCTTCTCCACCCGCATGCGCGAGAACACCCGATTGACCCTCTGGTTGAATCGGGTGGCTGGGGTGTTGATGCTGGGTTTTGGTTTGCGTTTGGCGTTGAGCCGTTGATTGGGGAGACACACATGGCCAAGATCTTTTGCGTCGCAAACCAAAAAGGCGGCGTTGGCAAAACCACCACCACCATCAACCTGGCCGCTGGCATGGCTGCGGTGGGTCAGCGGGTCTTGCTGATCGACCTGGACCCCCAGGGCAATGCCACCATGGGCTCGGGCGTGGACAAGCGCCAGCTCGATCTGGGCATTTACGACGTGCTGCTGGGCGAAGCCTCGGTGCGCCAGGCCGCTGTGCCCAGCCAGTGGTCTGACGCGGGCAAAAAAGATCACCCCATCTACCATGTGCTGGGCGCCAACCGCGAGTTGGCCGGTGCCGAGGTCGAGCTGGTCAACCTGCCCCAACGGGAAAAACGCCTCAAGCAAGCCTTGTCGCTGGTGCTCGACAGCTACGACTTTGTCCTCATCGATTGCCCGCCCTCCTTGTCCATGCTCACCCTCAACGGCCTGTGCGCCGCCAATGGGGTGATCGTGCCCATGCAGTGCGAATACTTCGCCCTTGAAGGCCTCACCGACCTGGTCAACACCATCAAACAAGTCCATGCCAAGCTCAACCCCGACTTGCGCATCATTGGCTTGCTGCGCGTGATGTTTGACCCCCGCATCACCTTGCAGCAACAGGTGAGCGAACAGCTCAAGGCCCACTTTGGCGACAAGGTGTTCAATGCCGTCATCCCCCGCAATGTCCGCCTGGCCGAGTCCCCCAGCTTTGGCATGCCCGGTGTGGTGTTTGACCCCAGCGCACGCGGTTCTTTGGCCTACCTGGACTTTGCCCGCGAATTGGTGAGCAGAGCTCAAACCCTTTAATTTCACTATACAAAATGGCAACCAAAAAAACCAAAGGATTGGGCCGCGGCCTCGAAGCCTTGCTCGGACCCGATGTGAGCGCAGCAAGCGATGCGGGCTCGCCCAGCGAACTGTCTTTAGATGTCCTCGTCCCGGGCGAATATCAGCCGCGCACCCGCATGGACGAGGGCGCCTTGTACGAACTCGCCGAGAGCATTCGCGCGCAAGGCGTGATGCAGCCCTTGCTGGTTCGCCCGCTCAAGAACAAGCCCGGCACCTACGAAATCATCGCGGGCGAGCGCCGCAGCCGAGCCGCCCGACTCGCTGGCCTGACCCAGGTGCCCGTGCTCATCAAGGAGGTGAGCGATCAAAACGCCGCGGCCATGGCCTTGATCGAGAACATGCAGCGCGAGGACCTCAACCCGCTCGAAGAGGCCAAAGGCTTGCAACGCCTGGTCAACGAATTCAAGCTCACCCACGACCAAGCCGCGCAAGCCGTGGGGCGCTCACGCAGCGCCGCGTCCAATCTCTTGCGATTGCTGCAACTCACCAGCGCCGTGCAAGACCTGGTGATGGCGGGCGACCTCGACATGGGTCACGCGCGCGCACTGCTGGGCTTGCAGGAGGCCGAACAAATCAGCGCAGCGCAAACCATCGTCGCGAAAAAACTGTCGGTGCGCGAAGCCGAACAACTCGTCAAGCAATGGGGCCAAAGCCCCAAGGCAAGCACCAGCACCGACAAATCTGGCGATGTGCGTCGTGTCGAAGAAGAGCTGTCCGACTTGCTCACCGCGCGCGTTGAAGTGCGCGCCAAAGGCAAAGGCGCGCGACTCAAGGGCGAGGTGGCCATTGCGTTTTCATCTCTGGACGAACTCAACGGCTTGATTGAGCGCCTGAAAAAAACAGCTTGATTGAGCCGGGTCAACAACCCGGTTTGCACGACGTTATGAACTGAGCTGCATCATGGCCAAAGAACGCATTCACCCCAAAGAGCAACAGGTCGGCTTGCAGCGGCTGTGGCTGGGCGTGGGCGGCGCCAATCTGCTCCTCTTCTATTTCATCCCTGCGCCCATCGACGATGGCCTGCTCAATCTTTTTGCCGGCATCTGGTATTGGTTTTTGTATTTCATGATTGGCCGTTGGCCGGTCAACGTCATCCTCTACTGCGCCATGATCTCCGGGCTGGTTGTGCTCACCTATGTCAGCGCGCAAACCGGCGGCATCAACTCCCCCAAGATGGTCTGGTTCACCCTGTTGCCTGTGGCCGTGCTCACGGTCCAAGGCGCACGCAACGGCTCCATGTGGTTGCTGCTGACCCTGGCCATTGGCATTGGCATGTACATCGGCGTGCAAGCGGGCTGGATCTCGGGCGCGGTGGATCAAAGCACCGACACCATTGGCTGGGCTTTTGCCTTGCTCGTGAGCGTCATGCTCACTCAGCAAGTCGTGGTCAACATCTACGGCCACGTCAACAAGCAACAAATTGCGGAGCTGGAAAACCGCAACGCCGAAGTTGAAAAGGCACAAACCGCCCTGATCCAGGCGCAATCCCACAAAGACGAATTCATTGCCTCCATGGGGCATGAACTGCGCACCCCCATGAATGCCATCTTGGGCCTCAACGGCGTGCTGCAAAAAGAACTCGCCGATCGGCATGAAGACCTGCAACTCGCCGAACTGATCCGCACCTCCACCGAGCAACTGCTCAAACTCATCAATGACATCTTGCTGCTCTCCCAGCTCGAAGCCGATCGCGTGAGCCTGCGCAAGGAAGCCGCCTCCATCCGTGACAGCGTGCAGCACCTGAGCACCCGCTGGATCCCCGTGGCGCAAAGCAAAGGCCTGGTGCTGGACATGGCCTGCGACGAGAACGTGCCCGAATGGATCAAGCTCGACACCTTGCGCTTTGAACAAATCCTCGAACAACTGCTCGACAACGCCCTCAAGTTCACGCCCCAGGGCTTTGTGTCGGTTCGGGTGAGCGCAAGCCATGGGCTCATGCGCGTGGATGTGCAAGACACCGGCCCCGGCATTCGCAAGGACAAGCTCACCACCATCTTTGACCGCTTTGAACAGGCCGATGTGCACACCAACCGCACCCATGGCGGCACTGGCATTGGCTTGGCCATTTGCAGCCGCCTGGTGGGCTTGCTGGGCGGGCAATTGCAAGTGCAAAGCGAAACCGGGCGTGGCGCCCACTTCTGGTTTGAATGGCCCGAGGAGCGCGCGAGCGCACCCGCGCCAGCGCACACCCAAGCCGAACAAGACCTCCAGGCGCCCCACTTTCTGGTGGTGGACGACAACGCCGTCAACCGCAAGCTCACCCTCAAGGCCTTGATCGCCCTGTGGCCCCATGCCCAAGTTGCCGTCGCCAGTGGTGGCGAAGAAGCCCTCAGCTGGCTGGAGCAGCATGAGGTGGACGTGGTCTTGCTCGACCGCGTGATGCCGCAAATAGACGGCCTGGAAACCGCACGACGCATTCGCGCCAGCCACCAATCGAACGTGGCCAGCGTGGCCATCCTTGGCCTCACCGCCTACGAAGACACCGACGACAACTCGCAGTGCCTCAAGGCCGGCATGAACGATGTGGCCACCAAACCCATCACCCCCGAGGCGCTCAAAAAGAAAATCTTGCAAGTGCTGCAACGGGTGGCGGCCGCCACCCCTTCATCACCCGAGGGCGCAGCATGATCCGCTGGCTTCAATCGCACCTCAAAGGCCCCATTTGGCAGGACCGCCGCCGCGTCTACGCCATCGTGGTCAACGTCATGGCCCAGGTCACCGGTTTCATTGCCGGGCTCATGACGCCCTCTTCCCAGGGGGCATGGCTGGTGTGGTCGTTTTGCATTCCCTACACCTACTTGCTGTACTGCCACATCCGGGGCAACAACTTCAAGCGCTACACCATGTGGGGCGGCATCATTGGGCTGCTCTACCTCTTTGTGATCTCCTGGGCGGAAGGGGGCATCCGCTCCTCCACCGCCAGTTGGTTCATGGTTGTGCCCCTGGCCTTGCACTACCTCATGGATGCCCAAAAAGGCAAATGGGCTGTGGGGGTGGCGCTGGTGATGCTCATCGGGCTGGCGCAGCTTGACCGCATGGGCTTGGTGTTTGACAGCAGCGTCAATGTGCTGGATGCGCCCGTGCTGGCGAGCATGTCGCTGTTGGACTTCCTCACCGTGAGCATGATGGTGTTTGCCATTCCACTGTCTTACGAGAACTCCATCCAGGAGCGCTACGAAACCATTCACGAGCGCCAAACCGCGCTCGAGGCCAAACAGCAGGAGCTCGAATACACCCTGGTGTTGCGCGACCGTTTCATTGCCTCGGTGAGCCACGAATTGCGCACCCCCATGAACGCCATCCTGGGTTTGAACCAGGTGCTCCTGGAGCGCGTCAAAGACAAGCCCGAAGCCCTCAGGGTCTTGCGCCACACCCAGCAATCGGCCGATCACCTCATGACCGTCATCAACGACGTGCTCGATTACTCCCAATTCACCACCGGCGAACTCGTGGCCCACAAGGAACGTTTTCGCCTGCACGAAGTCGTTCAGGCGGCGTATGACATGTTCATCCCGCGCACCGAAAGCACCACGCTGCAATACCAGTGCGACATCGCCAGCAACGTGCCCAATTGGGTCTACAGCGATCGCCACCGCCTCATGCAGGTGCTGGTCAACCTCTTGGGCAATGCGCTCAAGTTCACCCCGCAAGGCCAGGTGCGCCTGATCGTGCGCACCAGCGCCACGGGCGTGGTCTTTGCGGTGGAAGACACGGGCATTGGCATCGCGCCCGAAAACCTGGAGACCATCTTCGAGCGCTATGCCCAAGGCGATGAACACACGCAGAAACAATTTGGCGGCACGGGCTTGGGCCTCACCATCTCACGCAAGCTGGTGGGCTTGCTGGGCGGCAAACTGCAGGTGAGCAGCCGCGTGGGCGAGGGCTCGCGCTTTTGGTTCGAGTTGCCCCTCACCGAGCAAGGCACAGCCGACCAACCCGAACACGCGCAACCCACCACCCAGGCCAGCCACGGTGGGCGCTTGCGCTTTTTGGTGGTGGACGATCAGGTCGTCAACCGCAAGCTGGTCAAGCTCATCCTCACCCAGCATTGCAACGATTGCCATGTGGCCGAAGCCGTCAACGGCGAAGACGCACTGGCTCGCCTGGCCAAAGACGAATTTGACATGGTGATCATGGACATGGTGATGCCTGGCATGGACGGCATTGAAGCCACACAGCGCATCCGCACCAGCGGCGACCCCAGGATGCAGAACCTGCCCGTGCTCGGGTTGACCGCCAACGTCACCCAGTCCGACATCGCGCGCTTTGAACGCGCCGGGGTCAACGAGATCATGCTCAAGCCGCTGCAAGTCGAGCGGCTCATCCAAAGCATTCAGCGCATGCTCAATCGCACGCACTGATGCCCGCGACTCTCACCAGCGAAACACCTTGCCGGGGTTCATGATGTTGTGCGGATCCAGCGCATGCTTGATGGTGCGCATCATGGCCACGGCACCTTCGCCCGCCTCGTCCACCAGGAAGTCCATCTTGTGCAAGCCCACGCCGTGCTCGCCCGTGCAGGTGCCGCCCAGGCGCAAGGCGCGCTGAACCAGCTTCTGGTTGAGGCCTTCGGCCGTTGCCCATTCCTTGGGGTCGTTGGGATCGATGAGGTAGCCAAAGTGGAAGTTGCCATCGCCCACATGGCCCACCAAAAAGTAGGTGAGCCCGGAGTCATCGGCCTCTTTGACCGAATCGAGCAGACAGTCGGCCAGGCGGCTGATGGGCACACAGGTGTCGGTGCTGATGGCGCGACAACCGGGGCGTGACTGCACCGCCGCAAAGTAGGCGTTGTGCCGAGCCGTCCACAGCTTGGTGCGTTCTTCGGGTGTGCTTGCCCAGGCAAAGTCTTGGCCCTGGTGCTCGCGGGCAATCTCTTGCACCGTCTCGGCCTGTTCTTTCACCCCGGCGGGCGAGCCGTGGAATTCCATGAGCAGCATGGCCTCCTCACGCAGACCCAGCTTGGCGTATTGGTTGACCATGCGCACCGTGTTGGCGTCGATGAGCTCCACCCGAGCAATCGGCACGCCCAGCTGAATCGTCTGGATCACCGCTTGCACTGCCTCGGCGATGCCGGGGAAGGAACACACCGCCGCCGACATGGCTTCGGGCACCGGGTAGAGCTTGAGCGTGACCTCGGTGATCACACCCAGCGTGCCCTCGGAGCCCACGAACAAACGGGTGAGGTCGTAGCCCGCGCTGGACTTTTTGGCGCGCGTGCCCGTGCGGATCACCTCGCCGCTGGCCGTCACCACCTCGAGCGCGAGCACGTTCTCGCGCATGGTGCCGTAGCGCACGGCGTTGGTGCCACTGGCGCGCGTGGCGCTCATGCCGCCGATGGTGGCATCGGCACCGGGGTCGATGGGGAAGAACAAGCCCGTGGACTTGATCTCTTCGTTGAGCTGCTTGCGCGTCACGCCGGGCTGCACGGTGACGGTGAGGTCTTCGGCGTTGATGGACAGCACGCGGTTCATGCGCGTGAGGTCGATGGAGACACCGCCTTGCACCGCGAGCAAGTGGCCTTCGAGCGACGAGCCCACGCCAAACGGGATGACCGGCACACGGTGCTCGGCACAGGCCTTGACCACCGCCGCCACATCGGCCGTGGATTCGGCAAACACCACCGCCGCTGGCGGCGGCACCGAGGTGAAGGCCGACTCGTCGCGGCCGTGCTGCTCGCGCACCACCATCGCGGTGGAGCAGCGCTCGGCAAACTGCGCCTTGAGGGCCTGGATCAGGGCATCGGGCACATCGCGCTGGGCAATGGTGAAGTGTTGCGGTGCGTTCATGGGGCAGCTCCTCGGGGTTGGGCACTGGAATCGTCGGATTCTAGGCACGCGGCGGGAAATGCGCGTCGCGGGGTGGATCGCGCCCCGCGTGAAGAGAGGTGAGCCAGCCAGCGCATCCTCAGAACAGGCAGGGCAACATCCTTGTAAATTCAGCATGGCATGCTTAAAATGCAAGGATGTTTGAACGCCTCGCCGCCACCAGAATCGCCGAACACCTGTCCTGGAGCCCTGCTGTGGCCATTCTGGGTCCGAGGCAGGTGGGCAAAACCACGTTGGCTCAAACCTTTGCCTCCGACCCCAAATCCGCCATGTATCTGGACTTGGACAGCGCATCGGCGCGCGCGCGCTTGACCAACCCGGAGGCGTTTTTTGCGGCCAATCGGCATCGCTTGGTGGTGCTCGATGAAATTCAGAACCAGCCCGAGTTGCTGCAAGAGCTGCGCGGTGAAATCGATCAAGACCGGCGCCCAGGGCGATTTTTGATTCTGGGCTCCGCCTCCTTCAAATTGCTCAAACAATCCCAGTCCCTGGCGGGGCGCTTGTCCCTGGTGGACCTTTCGCCTTTACTGGCCAGCGAAGCTGCGCCCCGCTTCGCAGACCTGCAAACACTTTGGCTGCGCGGCGGCTTCCCCAACAGCTTGCTGGCACCGTCGGATGCGGCCTCATGGGATTGGCGAGATGCGTTCATCCGGCATTTTTTGAACACCGATTTGGCGCAGTTGGGCATCAATGTCGAACCCGAGCTGATGCGGCGCTTTTGGCGCATGCTGGCGCACCAGCATGGGCAGTTGTTCAACGCGTCAAGCATCGCCATGTCACTGGGGGTGGCGGCGTCCACCACCACGCGCTATCTGGATCATTTGTGCAATGCCCTGGTGGTTCGCCGATTGGAGCCCCACCACATCAACATCGGCAAGCGCTTGGTGAAGACCCCCAAGGTCTATGTGCGCGACAGTGGCTTGCTCCACAGTTTGTTGGGCATCCACGAGGTGAACGATTTGCTGGGGCACCCCAGCACGGGCGCATCGTGGGAGGGCTTGGTCATCGAACAAATTGCAGGGCATTTGCCTGTGGGTGCGCAACTGTCGTTTTACAGAACGGCTGCTGGCGCAGAGATGGATGTGGTCGTTGAACTGGGCCAAAAGCGCATGGGCTTCGAGGTGAAGTTCTCCAGCGCCCCCAAAGTGAGCAAAGGCTTTTGGCAGGCCAAGGCAGACCTGCAACTGACCCACACCCATGTGGTTGCCCCGGTGCAAGAAGGCTGGCCCCTGCAAGACGACGTGAGCGTGATCCCGGTGTCTGAAATCCCCCAGCGCTTGGCGGCGCTCAGCCAATAGGCGCACGGTTGGTGCGCGGTGGGTTTGCAGTGGAGTCAGCAGGCTGGCTGCACTTGAGCCTAGCGCGTGCGTCAATCTTTCGGAAAGTTAGTCTGGAGGAGTCAGATGGGGAAAGTCCTTTGCGAACTCTCCTGGGTTGGCCGCGTAGTCGTAAGCTTTTTTGTAGATCTCTTCTTGATCTGTTTTAGAGAGGTTTTCCCACTCAGCTTGAAACTCCTTATATGCGGCGTCGGGCAACTTGAACAGATTTACCTTGCGAGTTTTGAGCCTGAGGGCATGCGTAGCGGATGGAATGGCTTTGTCTGAAAACTCGAATTGCATAACTGACAAATTGGTGTCTGAATCTGTTTTTGCAATAGCAAAACTTGTTTGTGTATCCAACTTGACGTTGATGAGTTGGGAGCCCTGGAGCTCAGCTCTGGTCAGGTCAGCGCCCTGGAGTTGAGCCTTAGACAAGCCAGCGTTCTGAAGCTCAGCCCACAATAAGACTCCGTCCTGGAGATGAGCGCCCCTCAAGTTAGCGCCCTGGAGATGAGCGCCCCTCAAGTTAGCGCCTTGGAGATGAGCGCCCCTCAAATTAGCGCCTTGGAGTTGAGCCCATGATAAGTCAGTGCCTTGGAGTTGAGCCCCAAATAGGTTGGCGAGGGTCAACTGCACCATTGACAAATCCATGTCATTGAGCCGCAACCCATCAAGCCCAGGTAGGCCAATGTTGATCCCATTCAAAAGGCAACCGGGCAGGTGATGACGGTAGTCGCTCAGTGCTTTGCCTTTTTGCGACAACAACGCCAGCAAGACAGCTTGAGCCAAAGGCGATTGACCCAGCCTTTTTTGCACCTCTTCGCGCCAAGAAGCATAGGCCCCTAATAAGGACTCGCCTTGCAAGCCATCCAATGGCACTGGTGGGTCTGCCATCAGATTCTTTTGCATCCTTGACCAGATGGAAAGCAGCAACACCAGCGTGGGCTGTCGAAATTGCTGACCAAATTCACCCATCAAATACGCCTTCAGCTGGTGCACCGCCGCCACCTGCAAGGCCTCGCTGCCTTCTCGTCGCCCAGGTGAGTTGGGGGCACCCTCTTGAATGGGTGGCTTTAGGCGTTTGGTGGTGGTTTCAATACCATTGCCATCCTCTTTGATGCTGACTTCATCCTCCACCAACTGTGCCCCCGTTGCCCATTCGCACAGTTTTTGAAAATCTTTGAGGTTGGTGTCTTTGCGGTTGTTTTCAATCAGCCAGAGTTGGTTGGTGTCCCTGAACCACCACAACAGGAAGGCCAGGGGTGCCAAGGCCACCGCCGTGAACAATGACCAAGCCCCAGCTGAGCTGCCGTGCGGCGCGGCTGGAAACAAAGCCTGGCTTAAGGTGACTTTCACGTCGTCGCCCGACAGCCAAGACACCAGCATCCAAAGTAGCTCCACCGTGATGAAGGCGGCCAGCAACACAAATAGCCATCGTTGCCTCAACAGCACGCGCCTGAGGTGACCACTTTGCCAGTGGTCTTTCATCACCTTGCCCCACAGCACAAAACGCCAGCGCATGTGCAGTTCATAGGCCGTTTGGTGCTGGGCACCCAACACCTTGAGGCACAGCCACTCAAACCTGTCTAAAACCGCCAGCCAAAACCCGGCGGAGCCTTTCTCATCTGCAACGACGTAATAAAGCCAGGTCAAGCCAAATGCAGCCATCAAGCAGGGCACCACCACCATCCCAATGTTGTGGGGCACCTCATACCGAAAGAACACCACGGCATAGTGCCAGTTCAGCCAGGGCCAGCTTAAAAAGAGCCCGACCAGCCACATGCAGATCCACACCCCCAGGGCTAACCTGCCCCAGGCAGGCTCTGATTCAGTACGGATGGGGCGGAACCGCAACTGGATTCTGAAAAACCAAATCACCGCACTGGCCGTGCTGATCACCATCAGAAGGACGACCCAAAGCCAGCCGGGAGCCCCCAAACACAGACAAATGCAGATTCCAAACAAAAAGGCAAACCAGATCCAGCCAGGAACTTGCCGCAAGCGGGCTTTTAAACGTTCAATGAAGGCATCGAGCATGTCGGTCCTCTTGCGTGCTATCCAGGGACAGACCGACAATCGCCCAACGCCCCCTCATCCAGGGCTCAGGCCAGTCCAACTTCAATGTACATCAAGGCGGCGCGCGCTCATTCCGATGGCATCCAATGTCAG
>JACCEB011389000.1_pt1 | contig 13959 bp, 20 predicted proteins | sample 7454761 | NCBI WGS metagenome assembly JACCEB01 (sample SAMN15323454, study PRJNA562643) | freshwater metagenome | isolation source: river surface water | place: USA:Blue River Watershed | collected 2017-08-18 | reverse complement strand
GAGGGCGATCGCTTGGGTGTCTAGCAATTTACTTTATTTAATTTAATTAAATCAGTTACTTAAGATATATATTATTTATGATTATGGGCTATTTTAGGCTCTAGGCGATGCTTGTGGGTTGATCTTTCGGGATGCTAATTAGGGTATCTCTGTATATGCATAAAGACAAATATTTCGTGTAATATACGCAAATACGCATATTTATGGCTAGCCTTCCAAAGACCTCAAAAAAGACTCCATCCTTGGAGATCAGTGAGGCGTTTGTAAAAAAAAACAATTGAGCAAGCAGCAAATGGAATCTCTATTTGTGGGCGTATCGCAATTTTTCTCAGTCTTATCAGAACCATCTCGCCTGCGTATCTTATACGCGCTATGTGAAGGCGAAAAATCTGTGACTGAAGTGATTGAGGCGTGCGGCTCCAGTCAGGCCAATGTATCGCGCCATTTGTCTGCATTACATCAAGCCAAAATATTAAACCGCCGTAAGGTTGGCACTACGGTCTTTTATGCCATTGAAGACCAAGCGACCTTGGAGATCTGCCAAAACATCTGTGCGCGCATTGCCGAAGAACTTTTTTCTGAAAAGAGTTAATCCCCATTTAATTTCTATCCCCCATACTGCAATGAACAAAACTTCCCCCGACACCCAGGCCTTTGAGTCCTTAAGTCGTATTCAGAAGGCTCCCGAGAACTTCCTCACGCAAGACGCCATTGCAGATATTACTCAACATGGTGCAAACGAAGAGCGTCGCGGCTTCTTGCGTAAGAGTTTTGTAGCAGCCCTTGGTGGAGCCAGTGCTATGGGTGGTGGTCTTGCCATGGCGAACCCCAAAGGGGACCCTGCTATTTTGGAGAAACAAGAATGGCAAACCACGCTTGGTAAAAACGTAGCAACAGATCCTTATGGAATGCCATCGGTCTATGAGAAGAATCTAGTTCGTCGAGAGTCGCCTGGTCTGACACGCGTATCGGCAGCATCGGTTGCTTTCACACCTTTGCAAGGACTCTTTGGCATCATTACCCCCAATGGTTTGCACTTTGAACGCCACCATCAGGGTTGGTACAACCTTGATCCAAATAAACACCGTTTGATGATTAATGGTTTGGTGAAGAACGAAAAGGTATTCACCATGAATGACCTGATGCGCCTACCGTCGGTCTCGCGTATTCACTTCATTGAGTGTGGAGCCAATACCGGTTTGGAATGGGGCAATGTTGCCGTACCGACTGTGCAGTACACCCACGGTATGTTGTCGTGCTGTGAATTCACGGGCGTCCCACTCTCTACACTCCTCGATATCTGCGGTGCAGACCTTAAAAAAGGGAAGTATGTTTTGGCAGAGGGCGGCGATGGCTCTGGCATGACCAGAACGATGTCGATGGAAATGGCCTTGGACGATGTGATTGTTGCGTGGGGCATGAACGGTGAGATGCTGCGCCCTGAGAATGGATTCCCATTGCGCTTAGTGGTGCCTGGTGTGCAAGGCGTGAGTTGGGTGAAGTGGTTGCGCCGTATTGAAGTCGGTGATATGCCCTATGCTGCGAAGGACGAGGCGATTCATTACATCGATCTCATGCCCGATGGCCTGCATCGTCAATACACCTCGATTCAAGAATGTAAATCGGTTATCACCACACCATCGGGTGGCCAACAACTCCTGGACAAAGGGTTCTATAACATTAGTGGTCTGGCGTGGTCAGGACGTAGCAAGATTAAGAGGGTGGATGTTTCTGTTGATGGTGGCAATAACTGGCGTACTGCTCGTTTAGAGACCCCTGTGCTTACCAAAGCGCTTACTCGTTTTAATATCGATTGGACCTGGGATGGTTCACCGACCATCTTGCAATCCCGCGCAATTGACGAGACCGGTTATGTACAACCGACCATTCGACAGTTAAGGGCAGTACGCGGTACGCGCTCGATCTATCACAACAATGCAATTCAATCGTGGAAGGTTGATACCAATGGCGAGGTCAGCAATGTTCAAGTCGGCTAATGCAATCACAATGTCTAGATCAATCCTGAGTACTCTCCTGTTTGTTGCACTCGCAGTTTCTGCGAACACCAGTGCGATTGCGCAAAGTGCGCCTGCAGCAAAGTCAAAGCCTGCATATTTAAATATTGGTCGTAATGCCACCCCTGCAGAAGTAGCCGCGTGGGATATTGATGTGCGCCCAGACTTTAAAGGACTCCCCGCTGGATCTGGCTCGGTAGCCAAAGGCCAAGATCTTTGGGAGAAGCAATGCGCTAGTTGCCACGGGACCTTTGGTGAGTCCAATGAAGTATTTACACCCATCGCGGGTGGAACTACTAAGGATGATATTAAGACCGGTAAGGTTGCATCCCTTATGAGCGATAAGCAACCACAACGCACCACGCTGATGAAGGTTGCCACGATCTCCACCCTATGGGATTACATTTATCGTGCAATGCCTTGGAATGCACCGCGCTCATTGTCGGCCGATGATACCTATGCACTGGTGGCGTTCATTCTTAATCTGGGTGAAGTGGTGCCCGATGACTTTGTTCTCTCCAATAAAAATATCGCTGCCACACAAGCACTCATGCCCAACCGAAATGGCATGACCCAAAAACATGGCTTATGGACCGTGAAGGGTGTGGGGGACGTAAAAAATACTCCTTGTATGAGTAACTGTGCCCAACACGTTGCGATTGGCTCGGTCTTGCCTGACTATGCGCGTAATGCCCATAACAATTTGGCTGAACAAAATCGGGAGTATGGTCCTTATCGGGGGGTTGATACCACCAAGCCTCCGTTGGCCGCATTACCAGCAGGTGGAATGATGATGGTGTCAACGGCAAGTACCACTCCGAAAGTAGCGGGTCCAGCAGATCTATTTAAGAAAGAGAACTGTTCTGCTTGCCATGCGCCCGCAGCGAAATTAGTGGGCCCATCGATTGCGGATGTTGCGAATAAATACAAGGGTGTTGCAACAGCACAAGCAATGTTAGAGAAAAAGGTAAAAGCGGGCGGCGCCGGTGTATGGGGTGCGATACCCATGCCATCACAAGGGCAACTATCGGATGCCGATAACAAGGCCTTAGTGCAGTGGATGCTCAATGGTGGGAAGTAAATGTAGCAAGGGTTAGTACTTAGAATAGCGCTTGTAGACAGGCTTTATAGTAATACATTAAATATTGTGGTCGTAGATAAAAAGGAGTTTTTATGGATCAGCAACGTCGTGATGTACTGAAGTATTCAGCGGTCTTTGGTTTGATGGCTACTGCCGGTTTGATTAGTCCAGCCCAAGCACAAGAGTGGAATAAGGCTGCATTTGAAGGCAAGTCTTTGGATGATGTGTTTAAAGTGCTAGGTGCTGGTAAGCCAGAGAGCTCATCGGCAATTACCATGATTGCTCCCGATATTGCTGAGAACGGCGCTGTCGTTCCTGTTGGCATGAACACCACACTGAAGGCACAGCAAATGGCTATCTTGGTTGATAAAAATCCAAGTGCCTTAGCAGCCCAGTTCTTTATTCCTGCTGGCACAGAACCATTTGTGACCACCCGTATCAAGATGGGTCAAACCTCCAATGTGTATGCGCTAGTTAAAGCGGATAACAAGTGGAGCGTGGCTGTGAAAGAGGTCAAAGTTACTTTGGGTGGTTGTGGCGGTTAAGTAGCCCAAGTACACACTTATATATAGAACACATTTAGAGAGGAAACAACATGTCAGATCCGATGCGCGTACGAGCAACCGAGAGCGGTGGCGTGGTTGATGTAAAGATTTTGATGAAACACGATATGGAAACCGGTCAGCGTAAAGATGCTTCTGGTAAAGCAATTCCGGCGTGGTTTATCAGCACCGTGACCGCAAAAGCCAATGGTAAAGATGTATTCAAAGGCGAGTTTGGCCCCGCTGTATCCAAAGACCCTTTCTTGAACTTTAAGTACAAAGGTGCGAAGGGTGACAAGATCACCGTATCGTGGGTCGATAACAAAGGCGGAAAACGCACCGACGAAGCAACTGCGTCCTAGTTGAATACGTTTACTCCATAACAAGAAGAGGGATACCATGAGACAACATTGGATATATGGCGCTGTAATTGCTGCAAGCGCTGTGCTATTGCAGGCCTGTACTACGCCTGCCGAAGCGCCTAAGAAAGCTGCTGCGCCAGTACCTGCAGCTCCTGCTGCACCTGCAGGTGCACCAACCGCTGAAATAGAAAAGTATCGCGCCATGATTGCGGATGGCAATCCCTCTGATTTATATGAAATGGCTGGTGAAGAGCTCTGGAAGAAAAAAATGGGGCCCAAGAACGCCAGTCTTGAGAAATGTGATTTAGGTATGGGCCCAGGCGTGATTAAAGGTGCCTATGCCGTATTGCCTAAATACTTTAAAGACACCAATAAAGTGCAAGACCTTGAGTCACGCATTGTGACCTGCATGGAGCGCTTACAAGGATTTGATTCCAAAGAGATCATCAAAGGTACGTTTGGTCGAGGTCAACGTAAAGATGTGGAAGCGATTGTGGCTTATGTGGTTGCCAACTCAAAAGGCATGACCATCAATGTTTCGACCAAGCATCCCAAAGAGAAAGAAATGTATGAGCTTGGTAAGAAAGCCTTCTTCTTCCAAGGCGGCCCTATGGATTTCTCGTGCGCCTCCTGCCATGCAGAAGATGGCAAGCGTATTCGTTTACAAGATCTGCCTAATTTAACCCAGCAAAAGGGCGCTGCATTAGGGTGGGGCGCATGGCCTGCATACCGAGTATCGAGTGGCACATTCTGGACCATGCAATACCGTTTGAATGATTGCTATCGTCAGCAACGATTCCCTGAGCCAATTTATATCTCTGACGATACGATTGCCCTTTCAATGTATATGGCAGCAACCGCTAATGGTGGCAAGATGGCCGCTCCTGGTTTGAAGCGTTAATGGCTGGAGAAAAATAATATGAATAATAAATATCTAATAACAGCAGTAACCTTGCTTGCTTTGCCAATGGGCTCTGCCTTGGCCGATGCTAAGTTTGACAAAATGATGAAGGATAGTTTTCAGGCAAATGGTATTGCAACGCTTGATCGTTTAAATCAAGATGCTGCACAAAAGTATTGCTCTGACCCAGCTACCCTCGCAGGGAAGGGTGACCCCAAGCGTGCGGAAGCAATCCAGAAAGCCAATATGGCGACGATCAAGCAACCCGCAGATGGTAAATACATTGGTGACTGGAAATTAGGTGAGCGGATTGCTCAAAGTGGTCGTGGTGCAACTTGGACTGATAAAGCTGATGCGGCCAATGGCGGCGGATGCTATAACTGCCACCAAATTAATAAGACCGAACTATCCTACGGCAATATTGGCCCAAGCCTTTGGAACTACGGCAAGCTGCGCGGTTACAGTAAAGAGTTAATTACGTATACGTGGAACCGGATTAACAACTCTAAAGCATATAACGTCTGTAGCAATATGCCGCGTTTTGGTCACTTTAATCTCTTGACCGAAAAGCAAATGCAAGACGTGATGGCTCTTTTGTTAGATCCAAACTCGCCAATTAATCAGTAATCACTTAATTTAGGAAGCGATATGTCTTTCAGTAGACGGGAGTTTCTGCAGGCCCTTGCTGTTGCATCGGCCGGCGGAATGAGCTTACAGTCTAATTTCTCACTGGCTCAAAGTGCTGCACAAAAGTTTTATGACCTACCAAAATTTGGTAATGTCCATTTGTTGCATTTCACAGACTGTCATGCACAACTCATGCCGATCTACTTCAGGGAGCCGAATGTTAATTTGGGTATTGGTTCCCAAGACGGGAAAGTGCCTCACCTAGTTGGCGAATACCTTCTCAAGGCCTATGGCATTAAGCCCGGCACACGTGATGCCCACGCATTTACCTATCTCGACTTTGCAGCCGCCGCCAAGACCTACGGTAAGGTTGGTGGCTTTGCACATCTCACAACCCTGATTAAGCAAGTTAAAGAGAGTCGTCCCGGTGCGCTATTACTCGATGGTGGTGATACTTGGCAGGGCTCAGGCACTGCCTTATGGACCAATGGCCAAGATATGGTCGATGCGTGTCTTGCCATGGGTGTTGATGTGATGACCCCTCACTGGGAGATGACCCTCGGTGAGAAACGCGTGATGGAGATCGTGGAAAAAGATTTCCGGGGCAAAGTATCGTTTATTGCTCAAAATATTAAGACTAATGATTTTGGTGATGCCGTGTTTGCTCCCTACATCATGAAGACCATGAATGGTGTACAGGTCGCAATTGTGGGCCAAGCATTCCCCTACACACCCATTGCAAATCCACGTTACTTCACACCCAACTGGACCTTCGGGATTCAGGAAGAGAACATGCAAAAGACCGTGGATGAAGCCAGAGCTAAGGGCGCCAAGGTGGTTGTCGTGCTATCGCACAATGGTATGGACGTTGATCTAAAGATGGCTTCTCGGGTTCGCGGTATTGATGCCATTATGGGTGGGCATACCCACGACGGAGTACCGGCTCCGGTGAAGGTAAAAAATCCGGGTGGTGTTACCTTGGTTACCAATGCAGGATCCAATGGTAAGTTCTTGGGTGTACTAGACTTTGATGTGAAGGCGGGCAAGATTAGCGACTTCCGCTACAAACTATTACCCGTGTTCTCGAACCTATTACCAGCCGACGCAGGTATGAGCGCATTAATTAAGAAGATACGCGCTCCCTATGAAACCAAGCTCGCCGAGAAATTAGCAATCACCGATGGTCTTTTGTATCGTCGCGGTAACTTTAATGGCAGCTTTGATCAAGTCATTCTGGATGGTTTGATCAAGCAGAAGAACGCTGAGATCTCATTCTCACCAGGGTTCCGTTGGGGTACTTCGCTATTGCCAGGTGAGGCTATTACGATGGAGCACTTACTGGATCAAACCGCGATCACCTATCCATTTACAACGGTCACCAATATGACCGGTGAGACCATCAAGACCGTGCTCGAGGATGTAGCAGATAACTTATTTAATCCTGACCCGTATTACCAGCAGGGTGGGGACATGGTGCGCGTTGGAGGATTGCAATATGCGATTGATCCGGCCGGCGCAACCGGTAAGCGGATTTCTGAGATGCGTCTAAATGGCAAACTGATTGAAGCAGGGAAGACCTACAAAGTAGCAGGGTGGGCACCAGTGTCTGAGGAGGCCAAGGCGGCCGGCGGTGAAGCCATTTGGGATTTAATGGCTAGACACTTAAAAGAGGTGAAGACCATTAAAGCCGTTAAATTAAACGAGCCGCTTATCAAGGGTGTCTCTAAAAATCCAGGTATGGTTGCAATCTAACTAAACAGTCAGGGTCTAATATGAACGCATTCTTACGCTCCATCCTCTCGTCTTTACTTGTAATGAGTACCTTAGGTCTTGGATCAGGCCTTGCCTTGGCCGACTCTACTAAGGTGGTCTATCACATTGATGATGCGGCTAATCAAGGATTAAAAGGCTTGCGTAATATCCGAAATCACTTGGATGTCTCACCCCAAACAAAGATCATCGTTGTGACGCATGCCAATGGTGTGGATATCTTGATGGATGGTGCTAAGGACGCAAAGAGTGGAACCGATTACGCTCCCTTAGTAGGCGCCTTGAAATCGCGCGGAGTGCGCTTTGAGGTCTGTGAAATCACCCTCAGAAATCGCAGCCTTAAAAAGGAGCAATTTACCCTCGATGCGGAGTTCACCCCCTCAGGAGTCGTGCGCATTGCAGACCTGCAATATAAGGATAAATACGCCTATATCCGGCCTTAGTTTTGCCCTTTACAAATCTTGTACGCTACTTTTTGAATAACTCAGCATGTGTGCCAATTCGGGCGAGTCTTAATTCATCACCGCTAATCTTATAAATTAAGACACAATCATTTGTGATGTGACAATCCCAATAATGACTGGTATCACCTTTTAACGGGTGGTTACAGTATTTTGGCGGTAGGGGATGATTATTTAAGAGTAAGCCCATTACCTTTAAATATTCAACCTGGTTGAATTTGGGGCTTTGTACTATCTTCTTAAAATCTTTACCAAATTGTGTGCTTGGAACCGGTAACAGCATTACTTCGTGCTGAGCCCCTTATGCATTGCCTCTAGGGATTTATATTTCTTTAACTTTGTTTTGGATTTAGGTGCCTCGAGCTCTTTGATAGCAGCTGTAGTTTTGGAATTAGGTGCGCGTAATTCAAATGGAATAGCACCATCATCTGCCACACGACGTAAGAATAGGCGAATAGCGTCCGATATATTTAAGCCCATTGCTTCAATAACTTCAGTGGCAGCTGTTTTGGTCTTTGCATCAATTCGGCAACGGACGTCGGTAGTGAGCATGATGAACCCTATATATAGATAGCGTCATTGTAGCTACATATTAACTACAAGTCAAAACCGACTATTTATGCTGGCGGTAGGGTGGCTTAGCTCCAAAATGCTTATTTCTAATGGTGAGCAATTGATAACAGGGCTCTTAATAACCTGTACTTATAAAGGTATTTCTAATAAATCTAACTTTTAATAGCTAAATCTCTGATTTAACAGCACTTTCTATAAAAATCTGCCATAAAATTATGGATTCCTAAATTCCATAAGCATTAGATATGAAAAAAGTAGCACTCTTACTGATTCTCGGCGCGGCCGTTTTGTCTCAGCCCATTGAGGCTGCCCCCAATTTAAAGAATGGCAAAGAAATCGAAGACAACAAATGCTACAAATGCCATGCGGATAAATCTGGCTTTGGGGATGGCAGCTTGATCTATACCCGCAAAGATCGTCGTGTGCAAAATCTTGAACGTCTAAAAGTGATGGTGGCTCGCTGTAATACTGAGTTACGACTGGATCTATTTCCTGAGGATGAGGCTGACGTTACCGCCTATCTCAATCAGCAGTACTATAAATTTAAGCCCTAATTTCTTATGAACGATCTAACACCAGAGCAAATTAGTTCTCTGGGTAGTCAAGCTTTATTGATTACCCTGTTTATTACAACAATCCTAGGCATCATTATGCAAAAGACTAGCTTTTGCACTCTTGGTGCTGTGTCGGATGGCATTCTGATGGAAGACTGGTCCAGAATGCGTCAATGGTGCTTGGCCATTGGCATCGCAATTTTGGGTGTAGCTTTGATGTCGCACCTGGGATGGATTGATGTAAGTAAATCGTTTTACACCGGCAATCGTGTGCTTTATCTCTCAACTGTGATTGGGAGCACATTATTTGGTATCGGCATGGTTTTGGCATCTGGCTGCGGCAGTAAGACCCTCATTCGGATTGGTGGCGGTAACCTGAAGTCGATCGTGGTCTTCATCGTCTTAGGACTTGTTGCCTATATGACCATGCGCGGCTTTCTAGGGATCATGAAAGCAAACACCATTGATAAGGTCTCCTTGAGCTTAAACACCAATCAAGACCTACCAAGTATTTTGTCTGCTTCATTTGGAATCGCTAAAGAAAGTTTACGTTCGATCTTGGCGCTCATCATTGGTGGCGCATTTATAGGCTTTGCTGTTCTCAAAAAATCATTCTGGAATACCGAAAACCTACTCGCTGGTATTGGAGTGGGTGTCGGTATTACAGCGATCTGGTGGGTCTCGGGACACTATGCCCACCTCATAGAGGACCCAAACACTTTGCAAGAAGCCTTCTTGGTAACTAATTCTGGACGGATGGAGAGTCTCTCTTTTGTTGCCCCTTATGCATTTGCCTTAGATTGGATGATGTTCACGAGCGATAAGTCGAAGGTTTTAACCATTGGCATTGTGGCTGTGATTGGCATGATCCTGGGTTCTGCAATTAGCTCCATCCTTAGCAAAAACTTCCGCTGGGAGTCATTCCGTGGTGTAGAAGATACCGCTAATCATTTGGTGGGTGCGGCCTTAATGGGCTTTGGGGGTGTGACCGCGGTTGGTTGTACGGTTGGACAGGGCTTGAGTGGTCTTTCTACCTTGGCACTGAACTCCTTTATTGCCTTTCCTGGATTTATCTTGGGAGCTTACATTGGACTTCAGTACCTGCAATGGCGCCTTAGCCCCAAGCCTTGTTAGGCCTTAAAATAAGACGATGACCATTGATTGGACCTCATTCTCTCCAGGACCCGCCCTAGTAGGCGGGATTTTGTTGGGGATTGCTGCAGCTCTCTATGTTCTCTTTAATGGACGCATTCTGGGAATCAGCGGTATTGTGGGCGGACTATTGCAGGCAAAAAAATCCGATTGGCTATGGCGACTTAGTTTTACCCTTGGCCTATTAACTGCAGCTTTGTGGGGGAAGTATGTCTTTGATATCCAGGTGAAGCCTGTTATTGATGCGGATTACCTGACGCTCATCATTGCGGGCTTATTAGTTGGCTTTGGAGCACGTTATGGATCTGGATGTACCAGTGGCCATGGTATTTGTGGTTTATCTAGACTGTCGCCTCGTTCCTTGTTGGCCACTTTGACCTTTATGGGCTTTGGCTTCCTAATTGTTTACGTTGTTCGTCATCTTATTTAAGACCATGAGCCAAAATACCTCGGTGTTCTCCAATGCAAGCGAGTATCTGATTGGGGTTCTATTTGGTTTGGGCCTAATGATCTCTGGCATGACCAACCCCGCCAAGATCTTGGCATTCTTAGATCTTTCAGGAGCATGGGATCCATCTCTGATCTTTGTAATGGGTGGTGCAGTATTGGTCGGGTTGATTGCGTTTTATCTTGCTAAAAATCGGACCCAGAGTTTCTTGGGAGGTGCGATGCATATGCCGACACGGCGTGATATCGATCGTCCCTTGCTAATTGGTAGTGCGATGTTTGGACTTGGTTGGGGTCTGGCAGGTTTTTGTCCAGGACCCGCATTGGTATCTCTGGGCTCTGGTGAGTTAAAGGCTTTGGCCTTTGTAATTGCTATGCTTGGTGGGATGTTGCTATTTGATTTTTTGGGTCAGAAGAAATAATCAAGACCTATTATTTTGTGAGGATTGCATGAACGTACATATTTCTTGTCATAACCCAAACTTTGGAACAGCTGGCCAAATTGAGCCCACTGATGTAGCTGAGATTGCACAGCAGGGTTATAAAAGTATTATTAATAATCGTCCGGATGGTGAAGAGGGCCCGGAGCAGCCAAGCAATGCATCGATTGCAGCAATGGCTAAATCTCAAGGACTGGAATACGCTTACTTACCGGTCGTGAGTGGTGCGATTACCCCTGAGCAAGTAGTCGAAATGGCTAAACTTTTAAAGAGTATGCCGCAACCCATCTTAGCCTTCTGTCGCTCGGGTGCACGTTCTACCTTCTTGTATCAACTCGCCTTACAAAATTCTTAATACCAACTTCCTGCTAAAGCGATCAAAATGGCTGCCTTACTGAACGATCTTGAGCGCTCCATTCTTAAAACAGAGTTAGCCAACTGGGCTGTAGTACCTAAGCGGGATGCAATCACTCGCACTTATTCATTTAAAGACTTCAAGAGCGCCTTTGCCTTTATGACCCAGTGTGCTCTGCATGCTGAGGCGATGAACCACCACCCTGAGTGGTTTAATGTCTGGAATCGTGTAGAGGTGACCTTATCTACTCACGATGCGGGTGGTCTCACTCAGCGTGATATTGAACTGGCACGTGCGATGGATCGCTGTGCTGCACAGCACCTCATCTAGTAAATAGTATGCGTACATGGCATATGAAACGAAATTGTTCGTTTACACCTAGGCAAGTAGGCTATTTTTATCTCTCGATGCTGATGTTCTCATCGCTCATTGCTACGTATTTCTTGGTACAAGGCATTTGGATGATCTTGCCATTTACCATCATTGAGCTTACTGCATTAGGGATCGCCTTATTAATCTACGCACGCCACGCACTCGATTATGAGTCGATTGCCATCGATGGTAGTTCGGTTACCGTTGAGAAGAACATTGGGGGCAAGCTCGAGCGCCATGAGTTCAACACCAAGTGGTTGCAACTCAAGCAAGAAGAAGACGGTAAACGATTAATTCGGATAGAGCAAAGCGATCAAGAGCTCCCCATCGGTATCTTTGTACCAGTAGACGCCAGAGCTCAATTTTTCAAGGATCTACGCCAGCAAATCCGCTGCGAGTCTTAGGGCACAGGGTAAACTAGATCTTTAGCACCCAAGGAACTTAGTGGTATGCGGATTGATATACCAGACGATAAAAAATTAGTGCACGAAGCCATCATCCCATTGCGTTGGGGCGATATGGATGCCTTTGGGCACATCAATAACACCCTATACTTTCGGTATATGGAGCAGGGGCGTATTCATTGGATTGAGTCCTTTGGATTTGGTATTCAACATGCTGAGGGCGGGGCCTTAATCGCTAATGCATTCTGTAATTTCTATTCACAGGTATCGTACCCAGGTGATCTGATCATCAAAACATATGTTGGCAAAGTGGGACGTACGAGTGTTGATATCTATAACCTGATGTCTCTTGCTAGCAATCCTGATGTGCTTTGTGCTGCGGGTGGCACCACATTGGTATGGGTTAACTTCAAGACCAAGCGTCCTGCACCATGGCCTGAGCCCTTTCAGAAACATTTGGGTTTAGCTTGAGCTCTTGGATTGTTGAACCGGGGTCTTTACATCAAGACCTGAGCCGCTTTGACTGCATTATTGATGTACGTTCACCCGCAGAGTTTGCCTTAGATCACATTCCTGGCGCAATCAACTGCCCTGTACTAAGTAATGAAGAGCGTGCGCAAGTAGGCACGATCTATAAACAAGAATCCCCATTTGCTGCCAAGAAAATTGGTGCTGCATTAGTAGCCAAGAACATTGCCGGCCACTTGCAAGACAATTTTCTTGATCAAGAGCGTGATTGGACCCCATTGGTTTATTGCTGGCGAGGGGGAGAGCGCAGCGGCGCATTTACTCATATTCTGCAACGCATTGGCTGGAAGGCTCATCAGCTCCGCGGTGGTTACCAGGAGTTCCGGCGTCAAGTTATCACCGATTTAGATCAGTGGGCTGCTCAACTTCAGTTCAAGGTGATCTGTGGCATGACTGGTAGTGGCAAGACTAGACTTTTGCAAGCACTCAAATCGCATGCCCAAGTATTAGACCTAGAAGAACTAGCCGCTCATCGCGGATCGGTATTGGGTGGCTTGCCTCATCAAGAGCAGCCAAGCCAAAAAGCATTTGAGACCGGCTTATGGAATGCCTTACGTCATTTTGATCTTCAGAAAGTGATCTATGTAGAGTCGGAGAGTAAAAAAGTAGGCGGCCTACACATACCAGATGCATTGATGGAGCAGATTCGGAATAGTGAGTGCCTCGAGATTCAGGCTGAGCGTAGAGTGCGGGTTGACTGCTTAATGGAAGAATACGCACACTTCTTAGAAGACAATCAGGCCCTCGAAAACTTACTGACTTTATTAACCCAGCGTTATGGCAAAGAACAAATTAGTCAATGGCAAGCACTATCGCAAGAGAAGAAGTTTCAAATACTGGTGGATGAACTGCTAGTTCGTCACTATGACCCTGCGTATACCGATTCGATTCAGAGAAACTTTCCGAACTACACAGCAGGAAAAAAGCTTGTGATTAGTAGTGCCAAACCAGAAGCCTATCAGGCAATCGCGCTCGAGCTCTTAAAGCCTAACTAAAAGCCTGTATACCTGTCTGGGCTCTACCCAAGATCAACGCATGGATATCATGCGTGCCCTCATAGGTGTTGACCACTTCTAGATTGAGCATGTGCCGAATCACACCATATTCATCCGAGATACCGTTACCACCCAACATGTCGCGAGCCATCCGAGCAATCTCGAGTGACTTGCCGCAGGAGTTGCGTTTCATGATCGATGTCACTTCGGGAGCAGCAGTGCCTTCATCCTTCATGCGCCCTAAACGTAGAACACCTTGCAAAGCCATGGCGATATCGGTTTGCATATCTGCTAATTTCTTTTGAATTAACTGATTGGCAGCAAGAGGACGGCCAAATTGATGGCGGTCTAAGGTGTACTGACGCGCAGTATGCCAACAG
>JACCEB010531872.1_pt1 | contig 13961 bp, 15 predicted proteins | sample 7454761 | NCBI WGS metagenome assembly JACCEB01 (sample SAMN15323454, study PRJNA562643) | freshwater metagenome | isolation source: river surface water | place: USA:Blue River Watershed | collected 2017-08-18 | reverse complement strand
TCAAACAAGGCGCGATCGAAAACTTCGTTGATTATAACGAAGTCAAATTCTTTGACTTGGGCCAGCTCAATGGCGGCATTTTGCAGGCGCAATTCGATGGTTTCAGAGCTGTCCTCGCCCCTGCGCTCTAAACGGCTGCGCAATTCTTCCCAACTGGGGGGCAAAATGAAGATGAGGATGGCATTGGCGTACATCTTTTGGATTTGGATGGCGCCTTGGTAGTCAATTTCCAAAATGACGTCAGAGCCTTGGTGCATGCGCTCTTCGAGCATTTTTTTAGAGGTGCCATAGCGGTGGCTGTGCACATTGGCCCATTCCACAAACGCATCGCCTGCCACCATGGCATCAAACTCTTGTTGCGAGACAAAAAAGTACTCGCGGCCATGTTTTTCCTGCCCGCGAGGTGCTCGGGTGGTGTGTGACACCGATGGCAGCACGCGCGCGTCAAGCTCCATCAGGGCCTTGACCAGGCTGGATTTACCCGCACCACTGGGGGCGGCTACAACGTAGAGGTTTCCAGGATATTCCATGGCAAAGAGTGTAGTCAACTTATTCGATGTTTTGCACTTGTTCACGCATTTGCTCGATCAACACCTTCATATCGACCGAGATTTTGGTGAGTTCAAGGGCTGCAGATTTAGAGCCTAGTGTGTTGGCTTCGCGGTGCAGTTCTTGAATCAGGAAGTCGAGCCGCTTGCCAATGTCGCCGCCCTTTTTGATGAGTCGGCTCAGTTCGTCCAAGTGGGAGGCCAAGCGCGTCAGCTCTTCTGCAACATCGATGCGAATGGCAAAAGCCGTGGCCTCCGTGAGTGCGCGGTCCTTGGCCACATCCGAGGACACATTGCCTTCTGCCAAAGCCATGGCCTCGTTCCAACGATCTATAAACCGCTGGCGCTGTTGTTCAACCAGCTTGGGCAGCAATGGCGCGGCTTGTTCGGCCAAGCTTCGCAACTGGCCAATGCGATCCAAGAGCATGTCTGCCAAGCGAGCACCTTCACGGGCCCGTGCATCTTTGAGGGCTTTAACAGCTTGTGTGGCCAGAGGCATGAGGTCGGCTTCGCTCAAGCCTGTACCCGATTTTTCGTGAGAAGCGAGTTTGATGACATCTGACACGCTCAAGTCGCGGGCATCTGGCAGCCAGCTTTGAATTTTGTTTTGCAGGCTGAGAAGTTTTTGAAGCGTACCAATGGAGGGATCTACCAAATCGCTGTCTTGGTTGCTGTGATAAACCGCGCGGACCTCGACCTTGCCGCGCTTGATGTGCTGTGTGATGTGTTCGCGAAGGGCCGGCTCGGTGTGGCGCAGTTCATCTGGCAGCCTGAAGCTCAAGTCTAAGAATCGACTGTTGACCGAGCGAATTTCCAGTCCAAAACGAAGCGATGGCGAGGCCGAAGATTCTGTTGGAGCATCTGGGGACGACGTGCTGGATTGCACGCTGGCATACCCGGTCATACTGTAAACTGGCATGGATTCTTTCTAGAGTGCAGCAGTTTGAACTGCCGAGCAAGGTGGGGCTGTATTGCAAGGCCCGAAGCACATGCCGAATTATCTCAAACTTAAGACCACTCTCAACCAAATACCCCACAACCAGTGTTTAAACAATGACCTCATCCAACTCAGCCACACAAACGACTCGATCATATGGCCGTGCGTCAGATCAACTGCGCAAGGTGCGTATCACCCGCGGCTATACCGTGCATGCTGAAGGCTCTGTGTTGATTGAATTTGGTGACACACGCGTGCTGTGTACTGCATCGGTTGAAGAAAAAGTTCCTGGCCACAAAAAAGGCAGTGGCGAAGGTTGGGTCACAGCCGAATACGGCATGTTGCCCCGTGCGACCCACACCCGAGGCGATCGTGAAGCAGCTCGCGGCAAACAAAGCGGTCGGACGCAAGAAATTCAACGACTCATTGGCCGCTCTATGCGCGCTGTGTTTGATTTGAAAAAGTTGGGTGAGCGCACCATCCATTTGGATTGCGATGTGTTGCAAGCCGATGGCGGCACGCGCACAGCCAGCATCACTGGCGCATTTGTGGCAGCCCAAGACGCTGTCGATTGGCTCATCCACCAAGGCAAGCTCAAAGAGTCACCCATTTTGGATGCTGTTGCCGCTATTTCTGTTGGTCTAAAAGACGGCGCAGCTTTGCTGGACCTTGACTACACCGAAGACTCTTCGTGCGACACCGATATGAATGTGGTCATGACTGGTGCAGGCAATTTTGTTGAAGTTCAAGGCACTGCAGAAGGCGTGGCCTTTACGCGCAAAGAAATGGACAGCTTGCTGGCCTTGGCCGAAAAAGGCATTGCCGAGTTAGTGCTTTTGCAAAAGGCTTCACGACAAACGCATATCCATGCAGGAACTTCAGGAGCATGATGCCATGAAAATGGTTTTGGCTTCTAACAATGCAGGCAAATTGGCCGAGTTGCAAACCATGTTTGGCACGCTCAATGTGCAGCTGGTACGCCAATCTGAGCTGAACATTTCTGAGGCTGAAGAGCCCTTCAAAACTTTTGTAGAAAACGCATTGGCCAAGGCTCGCCATGCCGCGCAACACAGCGGTTTGCCCGCAGTGGCAGACGATGCTGGTTTGTGCATTGATGCCTTTGGTGGTTTGCCAGGTGTAGACACGGCGTACTACTGCACGCAGTTTGGTTATGAAAAATCCGATGCCAACAATGTGCGTGCAGTGCTTGAGCAAATGGCCAATATTGAGAATCGGCGCGCTGCCATGGTGAGCACCTTGGTGGCAGTTCGAAGTGCCTTTGACCCAGAGCCTTTGATTGCAGTGGGGCGTGTGGTGGTCGACATTGCGCGCGAGCCCATTGGCAGCAATGGCTTTGGCTTTGACCCCGTTTTGTTCCTGCCTGAGTTTGGCAAAACATTTGCCCAATTGCCTGTTGAAGTTAAAAACGCCAACAGCCACCGCGGCAGATCCTCTCAAGCCATGGTTGCGCTGATGCGCGAGCGTTGGGGTTTGTAGAACATGAAGCAAGCGTTTGATGTGGTGCACGCCATGCGGCCAGGCTTGCTGCAGTTGTCTTCTTTGCCGCCCTTGTCTTTGTATGTGCACTTGCCTTGGTGCATCAAAAAATGCCCCTATTGCGATTTCAATTCGCATGAATGGCAAGATGGCAAGCAAGGCGGTAAGCAAGGCTTAATGCCCGAAGACCGCTACATCGATGCCTTGCTGGCCGATTTGGAAACCAGCCTGCCACTGGTTTGGGGTCGGCCTGTGCACAGCGTTTTTATTGGCGGTGGAACACCCAGTTTGTTTGAGCCCGCCAGCATAGACCGATTGATCAGCGGTATCAGAGCCCGGTTGCCTTTAGAAGCCGAAGCTGAAATTACATTGGAAGCCAACCCAGGCACTTTTGAAAAAGACCGCTTCAAGGCGTTTCGCGCGGCGGGTGTGACGCGCTTATCTATAGGCGTGCAAAGCTTCAATGATGCTCATCTGAAGGCTTTGGGGCGAGTCCACAACAGCGATCAAGCCATGGCTGCCGTAGAAGAGGCGCAGGCGGCTTTTGAAACTTTCAATTTGGATGTGATGTACGCCTTGCCAGGACAGACGTTACTTGATTTGTCCAAAGACATCGAAACTGCTTTGAGTTTCAAGCCGCCGCACATTTCTATCTACCACCTCACCATCGAACCCAACACACTGTTTGCCAAGCACCCCCCTGTGTTGCCAGAGGAAGACGATGCTTACGCCATGATGGATTTGATCACGGACATGACGGGCGTTGCAGGTTTGCAAAGGTACGAGGTTTCTGCATATGCCAAGTCGGGTCACAAATGCTGGCACAACATGAACTATTGGCAGTTTGGCGATTACTTGGGCATTGGGGCGGGGGCACACAGCAAGCTGAGTTTTGCGCACCGCATTACGCGTCAAGTACGGTACCGCGAGCCTCAGCTTTACATGGCGCAGGCGCTTAAAGGCGAGCCTGCCACGCTTTATGAAGAAGTGAAGCGCGAAGACTTGCCGTTTGAATACATGCTGAACGCATTGCGCCTCAAAGAGGGTTTTACTTTGACCGATTTCATGGCGCGCACAGGCTTGGCCATGACAGCCATTCAAAAGGGCTTGTCAGAGGCTGAGGCAAAGGGACTGATTGGCAGAGACATGGCCAAGGTGTGGCCAACAGAGCGCGGGTTTGATTTTTTAAGCGATCTGCAAGAATTGTTTTTGGCAGATCGATGAAGCTTTATAAAGCTGCTTAGTCTGCAGCTGTCATCGCAGCATTCATTTTTTTGCCATAGTCGTTGAACATGGCCAAAGATTTTTCGGTCGGAATTAAAAATTTGGCGCGCTTGTCGTCGGCTTGACTAAAAGTTTTGACCAAATCTCTTTCGCGAAGTCTTGCAATGCGTTTGTGCAAAGTTGCAGGCGAACCTAAATCAGAGAGGCCAATGGCTTCACGCACCGTCATGGGTTTTTGTTCGTACCAACGCAAGGCAATGGCTTCGAGCAGAGCGTTTTCGTTGGCATCCAACAAGGGTGCATCGGGTAAATTTTGGATGGCCTTGGCCAACTGCAAAAACCGCAGATATGGGTTGCTTTTGTTTGAATTGCTATTTGAAAACATGCGCTAATTCTAATAAGTTAATTCAACTTTGGTTATAAATAATATTCAATTACTTTGAGATATTTTTTCTCAAAAATCAAGCAGCTTGCATTTGCTCCCAAAGCTTGAACGGCGTCAAAGGCATTTGTAGGCGGGGGGCTTGTTTGGAAAGACCATTTCTTGCCAAGGCATCTGCAATTGCGTTGACCACGCAAGGGGTTGCGCCAATGGTGCCTAGCTCGCCCACCCCCTTAACGCCCAGCACATTGTTGGTGCTAGGTACCGTTTGGTTTGTAAATGTATGGAACATTTGCGGCATGATGTCTGCGCGCGGTGCGGCGTAGTCCATCAGGCTACCCGTTACCAACTGACCACTTTCTGGGTCGTAAACCAAGGCTTCTAACAAAGCTTGGCCCATGCCCTGCACAGCGCCGCCGTCGAGTTGACCTTCCACAATTAAAGGGTTGACCACGCGGCCGATATCGTTGACAGAGGTATAGGACACCACTTGGGTTTCGCCAGTTGAAGGGTTAACTTCCACTTCGCAAATGTGGCAACCGTTGGGCCAAGTCGGGCCGCTGGCAGTGGTGCTCGATTGAATTTCAATGCGTTCGTTGGGTTGTTTCTTGGCCAATTCGGCCAATGAAATTTTCAAGTCGGTTCCCTTGACGCTGAAGGTGCCCGATTGATAGGCCAAATCTGTGGGGGCGGCTTCCAAAACTTGACCTGCCAACTCGCGGGCTTTGTCCAATGTTTTTTCAGCGCCAACCCGCATGGCCGAACCGCCGGTGAACAAAGATCGCGAGCCTGCACTGCCAAAGCCATTGGCACGATCGGTGTCGCCCAAAATGACTCGCACCTGCGAAATGTCAACACCAAAGACATCCACCACCAACTGCGCCAATGAGGTGGCAATGCCTTGCCCCATGGCATTGACGGCAGAGGTGACCTCAATCATGCCGTCAGCCAGGACTTGTACATTGACATTTTCTTCAAGTGCATTGCCGCCGGTCCATTCTAGAAATGTGGCAACGCCCAAACCGCGCCACAAGCCCTTGGCTTTAGAAGCCGTTTCACGCTGCGCAAAACCAAGCCAATCGGCTTTTTGGAGTGCTTCGTCCATGATCATCTCGAACGCACCCACGTCATAGACTTGGCCCATCGGATTTTTGTAGGGCATTTGGGAAGGCTGTACAAAATTCTTGCGGCGCAGCGCGATTCGATCGATGCCGCTCACTCTGGCGGCTTCGTCCATCAGGCGTTCAATGTTGTAAATGGCTTCTGGCCGACCTGCGCCACGGTATGCACCGGTACTGGCGGTGTTGGTCATCACGCCAGTGAAGTGATAGTCGATGGTTTGAATGTCGTAAACGCTGCTTTGTACCCAGGGGCCAATGAGCATTTGGATGGCCAATCCGGTCATGGTGGGGTAGGCGCCTACGTTGGCCAAGGTCTCAATGCGAAGACCCAAAATTTTGCCGTCTTTGGCAATCGCCATAGAAGCTTTGGTTTCGATGTCACGACCGTGAGAGCTGCTTAAAAATTCTTCATTGCGGTCAGCAATCCATTTGACGGGTCGGCCCAATTTGTGAGCGCAATAGGCGGTGACAATGTCTTCGGCGTAGGCGCCTGTTTTCATGCCAAAGCCGCCGCCTACATCGCCCACAATGACGCGAACATTTTCTTTGTCCAAGCCAATGACATCGCACACAGCTGTTCTGACACCCGTGGGCATTTGGCTGCTTAAGCGAACGGTGAGACGCCCATTTTCAACATGGGCCAACACACTGCGAGGTTCAATGGAAAGCGCGGCAAGTCGTTGGTTGACGATGTCCAAATGGACCACATGAGCAGCTTGATCAAATGCGGCTTGGGTGGCTGCTGCGTCGCCATAACGGGTTTCTGCCACTCGGTTGTCTGGGGCTTCCGATAAGAGCGGTGCTTCGGGTGCCAAAGCGTCGAACAAGCGTGTGGCGCTGGGCAAGGGATCAAAGTCAATTTGAATGGCCTCTGCTGCGTTTTTGGCTTGTTCTTCGGTATCGGCCACCACTGCGGCAATGGGTTCGCCTACAAATCGAACTCGGTCAGTTGCCAAAATATGTCGGGTGGTGCTGGACAAAGCACCGCCATCGGCCCTTTTGAAATTCATGGGGCGGGCCATGGTCTTCAGACCTGCAGCCAACAAATCTTGCCCAGTGAGCACGGTATGGACGCCAGGCATGGCTTTGGCAGCTTGAGTGTCAATGCCAAGGATGGTGGCGTGGGGGTAGGGGGATCTTAGAAATACCAGGTGAGTTTGCCCGGGCAAGCTCACATCGTTGGTGTACTTGCCAGCACCCAGCAACAAAAGTTGGTCTTCGACGCGTTGAACTGCATTGCCACTGCCAAATCGGGTGGTGGGTTGAGCGTTTTCAGGGGTGGCAAGGTTTTGATTCATGGGAGGATGGGTCACTCTGAGGTCTCTTAATCTTGCAGTTTAGCCTTGATGCTGTTTTTTTGCATCAATGAGGCAAGCACAAGCCAATAAAGTTGCCGCCTTTGAGACAGTTGATTAGGATGGCGTTCTATGCAGTTGCAATGGAAGCGAGGCCCAGGATGGATATATTTTTCATATTGTTGATTGGGGTGCTTTTTACGCTGTTGGCTGGCTTGTTAATTTTCTACTTCCAAACACAACAACATTTCAAAGAAATAGCATTAAAACTGGCTGCCATTGAGCAACCGCAAAAGGGTGTCCAATCCAGCGAAGCAATCAAGCATGAGCTGGCCAAGCACCGAGACATTTTGTTTGTCCTTGAAGCAGACCTCACCAAAACCAAACGAGAAGTCTTGACTGAAGAGGAATTGAAGACATTTGATCTTGCCAGACGGCAAATCAAAGTCAGCATTGCAAAGCTCAAGTCCAACGGCGCATGGGTGGGTCTCCCATACGACTATGAATGGGTCGAAATGTTGGATCGCTTGCCCAATGTTTGGGGCCTGTATCAAAAAATAGAGCTCGAAAAGCAAGCCCAAGCCCAAGCTTTGCTGGACGAGCAAGGTGCCTAAAAAAGCCTAAAGACAAAACCTCGAGGCAAAGCCATGTTCCCTTGGATTGCTTGAACAAGATGGCTTGAGGCGTTTTTAGGGGGTCAGCAAAGTTAGAATCTAAGGGCCAATGGCTATTCCTCCCACTGATTGACCTGAGTCAATTCTTGATGGGCCTGATCTGCGATCATTCAGCAACATGTTCAGCGTCTCCAATCTTTCTTGTTCTCGCGGTAGTAAGCGCCTGTTTTCAGGCGTTTCTTTTGCTTTGCAGCCCGGAGAATGGCTTCATTTGGAAGGAGACAACGGCGTTGGCAAAACCAGTTTGCTCAGGTTGGCCTGTGGTTTAAGCGCTGTAGAAGATGGCGAAATTCAATGGCAAGGACAGCCAGTTTCAAACAATATCGACGAATTTAGGGCTAATTTGGCTTATTTAGGCCACCAATTGGCGCTAAAAGAAGATTTAACCCCCTTGGAAAACCTGCACTTTGATGCCGCCATTGCGGGTCAGTCCTTGTCCATGGCGGATGCCAAGGCAGCGCTGTCGAAGCTTGGTCTCAAGGGACGTGAGCACCTGCCAGTTCGAGTTTTGTCGCAAGGGCAAAAGCGCCGAACAGCTTTGGGGCGTTTGTTGCTAAGTACCGCCAAGTTGTGGATTTTGGACGAGCCCTTTGTGGCTTTGGACACCGCAGCCCAAAAGGTTTTGACGGACGTGCTCAACGATCACCTCAACCGGCAGGGCATGGTGCTCTTGACCAGCCACCAAGCAGTTTCATTGGCCGGCCAAGGCAAAGCGTACAGGTTGACGGCATGAGCGCTTTTTTTGCCATTGTCAAACGCGACCTCACTTTGGCCATGCGGCGCAAAAATGAAGTCATCACGGCTGTATTTTTCTTTGTGGTGGTGGCGGCTTTGTTTCCCTTGGGCATTGGCCCAGAAATGAACACGCTTCGTTTGGTAGCGCCCGGTATTTTGTGGGTGGGTGCTTTGTTGGCCAGCATGCTGTCTTTGGGGCGCATGTTTGCAGCCGATTACGCCGATGGCACCTTGGAGCAAATGTCCCTATCCCCAAATAGCCTTTCAGTTCTTGTGGCTGCCAAAATTTTGGCGCATTGGTTACTCTCTGGATTACCTCTGGTTTTGTTGGCGCCTATTTTGGGTTTGCAGTTTGATCTCTCTGCCGACGCACTTTGGGTTTTGACCTTGAGTCTGTTACTTGGAACACCTGTTTTGTCTTTGATTGGTTCAATTGGTGCTGCACTGACCTTGGGTGTCCGAGGTGGTGATGTTTTGTTGTCCTTGCTGATCTTGCCGCTGTATGTCCCTGCGCTGGTTTTTGGTGCTGGCGCAGTGCAAGCCGAAGTCAGTGGTTTAGGTGCTTCAGCACATTTGTCTATCTTGGCTGCCATGGCATTGGTTGCCGCAGTCTTCAGTCCATGGGCCAGTGCGGTGTCACTTCGCGTTGCGCTGGAATCCTAAGAATCGTTTCATGATCCAGAAATTATTTCATTACGCGTCACCGCAAAACTTTTATCCACTGGCTGGAAAGCTTTGGCCTTTGTTTGCCTTGCTTGGCACAGGCCTCACGGTTTGGGGTTTGTGGTTGGGTATGTTTGTGGCGCCATCAGACTTTCAGCAAGGGCAGGGCTACCGCATTATTTTTGTGCATGTGCCTGTGTCTTGGATGTCGATGGTTATTTATTTGGCCATGGCGTTTTGGGCCATTTTGGGCTTTACCTTCAACACCCGTTTGTCGGGCATGATGTGTCGGGCTTTGGCACCTACCGGTGCCATCTTTGCATTCCTGTCTTTGTGGACTGGCGCCTTGTGGGGCAAACCCATGTGGGGCACTTGGTGGGTCTGGGATGCGCGCCTTACCTCAGAACTCATTTTGTTTTTCTTGTACCTAGGCTACATCGCTTTAACCAGTGCCATTGACGATCCTAGGCGTGCAGACAAAGCGGGTGGCATTTTGGCCATCGTTGGCGCACTCAATGTGCCCATCATTTATTTTTCTGTGAAGTGGTGGAATACTTTGCATCAAGGCGCATCGGTGTCATTAACCAAAGGCTCAAGCATGGCGCAAATCATGTTGGAAGCCATGCTGATCATGGGCATTGCATGCTGGATGTATGCCGTTGCCATGGCGCTTTACAGAGTGCGTAGCATTATTTTGTTCCGAGAACGACACGCCCAGTGGGTGGCCAACTTGCCTGAAGTTCAGGCACTGCGTACAGGAGCCGCATCATGATTTGGAACAGTGCCGCAGAATTTTGGGCCATGGGCGGCTATGGCTTGTATGTGTGGGGCAGCTTTGGCGTGACTGCTTTGTGCCTGGTCATTGAGACCTTGTGGGTCAAGCATGCTCGTGGTCAAGCCCTTGCACAAGTTGTACAAGAATTGGAAGCAGCAGAGACCCAAGGAAAGGACTGGCAAACATGAAACCTAGACACCAAAGATTTTTGTTGATTGCAGTGGGCGTCAGTGCATTGGCCATTGCGGGCATGTTTGTCTTGAATGCCTTCCAAAGCAATTTGGTTTTCTTTTTTACGCCTTCCCAAGTTTATAAAGGTGAAGCCCCCAAAGAGCGCGCGTTCCGTGTGGGCGGCATGGTCAAAGAAGGCAGCTTGGTCAAAGACGGAGAAAATGTTCAGTTTATTGTGACTGACTTTGCCCACGAGGTTCCTGTCAAGTACAAAGGCTTGTTGCCTGATTTGTTCATGGAAGGCAAAGGCGTCGTGGCACAAGGCAAATTGTCTGACAACAAACTGTTTGCAGCCTCAGAGGTCTTGGCCAAGCACGATGAAAATTACATGCCGCCAGAAGCCCAGCATGCGCTGGACCAAGCGGCTGCCGCCAAGGCGGCTCGATCTGTCAAGCCCGCCAATTGAACTTGAAACACACCTGGCGCAACTTGCCCCCAACACCCACGAAAAGAGTACTGAATGATTGTTGAACTAGGTCACTTTGCTTTGATACTTGCCGCTTGTGTGGCAATCATTCAAGGCGTCTTACCGCTTGCAGGTACTGTGAATGATCATCAGCGTTGGCAAGCCTTGGCCAGACCCACGGCCATTGTTCAGTTTTTGCTCATTGCTTTTTCGTTTGCAGTGATGGCCAATGCCGCGCTGTCTGATGATTTTTCAGTCAAGTACATTGCCCAACACTCCAATTCTTTGCTGCCTTCTCAATACAAGTTTGCATCTGTCTGGGGAGGACACGAAGGCTCTTTGTTGTTGTGGGTTCTCATGCTCTCGGGATGGACCGTAGCGGTGGCTTTGTTCTCGCGTTCACTCCCCTTGGCCATGGTGGCACGTGTGATTGGTATCTTGGGCTTGATCTCTACAGGTTTCTTGATGTTCATCTTGATCACCTCCAGCCCCTTTGAGCGCTTGTTGCCCCCACCAGCCGATGGTCGCGATTTAAATCCTTTGTTACAGGACCCCGGTTTGGTCATTCACCCTCCCATGTTGTACATGGGTTATGTGGGTTTTTCTGTGGCGTTTGCTTTCTCAGTTGCAGCATTGCTTTCCGGTCGTTTAGACGCAGCCTGGGCGCGTTGGTCTCGCCCTTGGACGGTGGTGGCGTGGGTCTTTATGACGGCAGGCATTGCCTTGGGTTCATGGTGGGCTTATTACGAGTTGGGCTGGGGCGGTTGGTGGTTTTGGGACCCCGTTGAAAACGCATCCCTCATGCCTTGGCTGTTTGGTACCGCCTTAATTCACGCCTTGATGGTGACCGACAAGCGTGGTGGTTTTAAAGCTTGGTCGGTGTTGTTGGCCATTGGTGCTTTCTCCTTGTCTTTGTTGGGCACCTTCTTGGTTCGATCTGGCGTGCTCACATCGGTTCACGCTTTTGCATCCGACCCCAAGCGCGGCGTGTTCATTTTGATCTTCTTGGCTTTGGTGGTAGGCATCTCGCTCACGCTGTTTGCATGGCGAGCACCCAAAGCCACCTTGGGCGGCAAGATTGGTTTGGTGTCGCGCGAGTCCATGCTCTTGGTCAACAGCGTTTTGTTGGTGGTGGCCACGGGCGCGGTTTTGCTGGGTACGGTTTATCCGCTCATTGTGGATGCCTTGAATTTGGGCAAGCTGTCGGTGGGTGCGCCTTATTTCAATGCGGTGTTTGTACCGCTCATGGTGCCTGTGGTTTTCTTGATGGTGCCCGGGGGCATTGCGCATTGGCGTGAAGCGCGTTGGAAAGAATTGGGTACCGAAATGCGTGTGCCTGCTGCGGCTGCTTTGCTTGCAGGCGCCTCGATCTGGGCCTTCACAGAGCGTGGCACATGGCTGACCGGCATGGGCATGGCGTTGGCCACTTGGGTGGTGGTGGGCTTGGTCATGCAAATTGTGGCCAGGGTTAAAAAACCAGGCCGAATTGCACCTTCTTTCTGGGGCATGCACTTGGCCCACTTGGGCATTGCCGTGGTGGTGGTTGGCATTACCATGGTCAAGGGCTATGAGGTGGAGCGTGATGTCCGAATGGGAATCACCGACACGGTCAGCATTGAGAACTACACCTTTGAATTGGTGGGTGTGTCCGAAGTCAATGGACCCAATTACAGGGCCATTCGGGGTGAGGTCAATGTCACCAAAGACGGCAAGCCCCTGGAAGTTTTGTACCCAGAAAAACGAAAATATTTTTCATCGGCCATGCCCATGACTGAGGCTTCGATTGACTCCGGACTGTTCCGCGATTTGTATGTGTCTTTGGGTGAACCCGTTCAAGGCGACAGGCCGCAATGGAGTGTTCGGGTGTTTTACAAGCCCTTTGTTTCTTGGCTTTGGTATGGCGCTATCTTGATGGTCTTGGGTGGCCTGTTGGCAGTGAGCGATCGGCGTTATCGCAAGTCTGCTGAGAGTTTGGCGTAAGCGTTGCAGGAATTCAAGTGAAAAAGTTTTTAATTCCTTTGGCCTTTTTTATTGGCTTGCTGGTATTTTTAGCTGTGGGACTAAACCGCAATCCCCAAGAAATTCCATCTCCCTTGGTGGGCAAGCCAGCACCAGAATTTTCTTTGCAAACTTTGGATGCCAGCGCACCGCCATTTGGTCCTCAAAACATGAAGGGCAAAGTTTGGATGCTGAATGTTTGGGCCACTTGGTGCGTGGCATGTCGTGAAGAACATCCCGTGCTGGTGGCTTTTTCCAAAGCCAATCAACTCCCCATTGTGGGTCTCAGCTACAAAGAAGTTCAGCCTCAAGATGAACCTTCCAATCGCAAGTTCACACCAGAAGAAAAATTAAAGCTGGCGCGCGAGCGCAGCGAGTCATGGCTCAAGCGACATGGCAATCCTTATGTCTTGTCTGTGATGGATTTGGATGGTCGTGTGGGCATTGACTATGGCGTGTATGGCGTGCCTGAAACTTATGTCATCGACAAAGAGGGCATCATTCGTTACAAGCGTGTGGGTGTTGTGACCCCAGAGCTTTTGCAAACCACAATCTTGCCTTTGGTGCAAAAACTCAACGCGTCTTAAGGCCATCAGAAAGAATTCATGAAACTCACATTGCAACGCTTCAAGTGGTCAGGTGTGCTGGCCTTGGGTTTGATCTTGATCTTGATGGCATTTTTGGGTACTGTTCAAGCCAAAGAAGCGGTTCTCTTGGCTGAAGATCCTGTGGTTGAAAAACGATTGGTTCACATTTCTGAAGAACTGCGCTGCTTGGTTTGTCAAAACGAATCTCTGGCATCATCGCGCGCTGAACTGGCCAACGATTTGCGCGAGGAAGTTCGCAAACTCATTCGACAAGACAAAAGCGACACGCAAATCAAAGACTATTTGGTGGCACGTTATGGCGATTTTGTTCTGTACAAGCCCGAAGTAAAACCCTTGACTTGGGTCTTGTGGTTTGGTCCTTTTTTACTGTTGGCTTTGGGCGTCATTGGCATGGCACTTTACCTCCGTCAAAGACAATCGGATCAAACTGCGCAGGTGTCGTTGAGCGATGACGATCGCCGCAAGGTGCAAACCTTATTGAAGTCTGGAGATGCACCATGAGTTCCAATGTTTTGTTTATTGTGCTGGCGCTGCTGTTGGTGATTTGTGTTGCGGGCGTTGTTTTGTGGGTCTTGCTGCGCCAACGTGCGGTGCCCACATCGGCAAGCCAGGCCAATGCCAATGCCAATGTTTATCGGGCACAAATTAAAGATCTCGACCGTGAACATGAGAGTGGACACATCAGCGAGGAAGAATGGAAAGTTTCGCGCGATGAGTTGAGTTTGCGTCTGTTAGAAGACACATCCGCCGCCGATGAACCTGTTGTCAAAAAAGAAAGTCCAGCGCTGTTGACGGCCGTTATCTTGGCGGTAACTTTGCCGGTGTCTGCGGTGGGCCTGTACATGTGGGTGGGTGAGCCCGCTGCAC
>JACCEB010124943.1_pt1 | contig 13968 bp, 8 predicted proteins | sample 7454761 | NCBI WGS metagenome assembly JACCEB01 (sample SAMN15323454, study PRJNA562643) | freshwater metagenome | isolation source: river surface water | place: USA:Blue River Watershed | collected 2017-08-18 | reverse complement strand
CTGCGGTCTTTGATGTAAAAATAATACATACCGGTTTGTAAAAATTATTTTTCATAATTTCATCTAAATCACTTTTCTTGTTAACTCTATATATATTTTTGGACATAGTCTGTATATAATAATATTATTTTCTATTAAAGTTTTTAAATTATTTAATATTAAAAATTTAAAAAAATTTAAAATCAACTATTACATTTAGTTAATTAATAAATATAAAAAAATTAATTTTTACATTTATTTTTGTTTTTTGTGTTCTTTTTTCTTCTCTCTTCTCTTTTTTCTTTCTTCTGCTCCATCTTTTTCATTAGTTTCTTCGACAACAATATTTGGAGGTACACCACTATTAGGATCCATTTGTTGAGTACGTCTAATATTATTTTCAATATTAGTTCTAATCAGATTATCAACAATATTTAATGCATCTGATTGAACTGTATTTTTAGCTAAATTACTTGTTGCATCCCAAATATCCAATACACTTACATTACTATCTTTAATTGTACCCATCATATTACCTGCTACTTTTTGTGCAATACCTAATAATTGTTCTACACCTTGTTTACCCTTTAATTTATCACCATCGTTCTTCAAATTAATTACTTCTGATTTTATATTACTCAACATATCAGATAAAATCTTTGTAGTTTGTTTACTTGATTGGAATTTCTCACTATTTAATACATCATTCAATTTAGCTGCTGCTTCATTTACATCATCTTCTTTAATATTTGACATATAATCTGTCATCTTATTGTCCATCTGTTGATTAATAATTGTTTCCATCAACATCTCATATGCTGAAATATTTTTAACTTCAACACCCTCGAACAATGTATTTACATCTAAATTATCAGCAACTTTACCTACTGATTCAAAAGGATTAAATGATTCTCCCTCTTTAACTGACTGAATTTGTTCAACTACTTTACAATAAGTTACTGCACAAACATGGATTGTATTTAATTGTTCTTGTAAATATTCTTTTTGAGCTTTTTCTTTTAAACTAGAAAAAATTTTATTAATATTAAATGAAGGCATTAACGACCAATATTTTTCATTTGAATTTAAAAATTTATTACAAATCTCGTCATTAAATTCATTTTTAGACATAAAAAGTAATACTTCCATTAATTTTGTATTTGACGCTAATTTTGATATAATTTTTTCATAATTTAATTTATCAAGCAAACCTAGAATCTTTACTAAATCATTATGTTCAACTGATTCAGATGGTAACATTTCAATTAATCTTTCTATCAGTGTTCTAAATGAACTTACAAATTTTGCATGAAAATAATCTTTATAATCTGCTGGAGTTTGTATACTTGACATATTATAATATCTATTTATTATAATATTTTTAAATAAATTTATAGTGCGTTCAAAATTTTAATTTAAACAAAGTTTCTTTATTTCTTCCAAAACATATATTAATAATTTAATATAATTTCTTATTAGTTCTATATTCTCTTTATCTAATTTTTTTGAATTATTTTTTATCTCAATTATCAAATTTAAAATCTCATTATTATCTATTGATTTTATCTCATTACCCAAATTATTTAAATTATCTTTTAATTTTGAAATATTTGTTGAACATTCTTTTCTTGAAACATTATCATCTGCATCATCATCTAACTCATCCAATTGTTCTAATTTTTCCATTGAAAAATTTAATATTTCATCCTTATTCTTCAATAAATAAATCACCCCATGTTCTAATAATGTTATCTTATTTTTTTCTATATATTCACGTAAAAATGGTACAGTTATTAATATTCTCATTGGTAATAAATTATTTCTAATTGCCATATCCAATATACAATTTATTATTTCCACATAATTATTCACTAATTTATCAAAACTTTTTAATTTATCAATTGTTTCCATATCTTATCCTTAATTATTTATATATATATTATTTTAACCTTTTTATTTATTTGTTAATATATTTCTATGATCTTCCTCAATCTTTCTTTTTATATCTTTCTTTTCATTTTCTCTAAATAATTCCATATTCTTCAAATATATTTCCTGAGTCTTCTTATCTAATTTACTTCCTTCTGGTGCTGTATATATTTGTAAATCCTTATCTGGAGGTAAAAATGATTTGGGTAATGCATTATCTACTAACAAATATGCATATGTATCCGATAAACCTGACATCTCATTTTCCATAAATCCAAATAATTGATGAACTGGTTTTACACTTGGAGCTGATACCCCACTCTGATTTGTCGATCTGGAATTTTGATTTTGCATTTGATTTTGCATTTGATTTTGCATTTGATTACCTATTTGATTTTGCATATTAGTTTGATTACCAATATTTATTGGTTGACCATTTGATCTTACATTAGTTAGTGGTGGAGGTTGTGTTATATTTATATTACTTCTTTTCATCACATTTGTATTTGGAACTTGAAATTGATTAGAATTTCCAGATTGATTACCTCCAGAAGTTCCTGAACCCATTGAACCAATTGGACCTGCTCCACCATTAATTTGTCTTGAACTCATTCCAGACATTGGAATATTGTTTGGAGTATTAGTGATTCCTACCTCTGGTAAATATTGTTCATTTGTGTTGTCAAACATTTTATTTGATTTTAATTTAATAGTTGACTCTAACCAACTTATACAATCATTACCCTCAATGGGTTTTCCCATGTTTTTTATTACCAAAGTTGGAACTTTTTTTAAACCTTTTTCTTGAAATTGTTTTTCTTGTCCATCGATACAAATTAACTTAAAATGTTTTAATATATTATTATTTTGAGAAACTGTCATAAAAACATTACAAGTTTTACATTTGGTACTATAAAATAATAAATTTACATTATTTGAATTCATTATAAATATATATAATATGTTATAATTTTTTATATATTTTTACCGAATTATAAATTTATTATTAAATTCAGTATTAAATTAATAAAAAATTTGATTTAATAATAATATACTTATTTATATATATAAATATGAGTGATTTTAGTGTTAAAGAACTTGAATTTACTACTGATAAATATGATACCAGTTTTTTAAAACTGGAATTATCTGGAAAAAATATATGTTATCAGACAATAAATGCACTGAGAAAAGTTTGTATGAATCAAATTCCTATATATGCTTTCCATCCATCTAAAATCAATATAACCAGAAATAGTTCTGTTTTTGATAATTCTTATATGAGAGAAAGACTCAGTCAAATCCCTATAAATAAATTTGAACATAAAGTAAAAGATCTTGCTTTAAAATATTATAAAGATATTAATTTTGCTGATCCCAAACGTGTTAAACATGCTGATGATGATAATGAAGTAGAAATATTTGTTAAAGCAAAAAATGTTGGACCAGAAAAAATTCTTAATGTATCAACTAATGATATTAAATTAACTATCAATAATGAAACTATTGAACCTAGTAAAATGTTTTCTACTGAATATCCTATTCTTCTTATTCAACTTAGACAAGGTGAAGAATTTGAATGTTCTATGAAGGGAGTACTTGCTGTTGGAGAATATGACGCTATTTTTAATGCATCAAATACCTATTATGATGAAATTGAAGAAGATAAATATCATTTAATGGTAGAATCAGCTGGTCAATTTAATGAATATGAAATTTTAATTAGAGGATGTGAAATTATACTCGATAAATTAAATAGTATTAGAGAAAATGTTAATCAAAATCAATATCAAATTGTTATTACTGAAAATAATGCAATGATTTTGGAAATTATTAATGAAGATTATACTTGTGGTGGACCTATAAACTATTTTTTACAAGGTATGGATGAAGTTGTATTTTCAGGTGTTACTAATCCTGATTATATGCAAAAAAATATCATCATTAAATTTAAAGTTGGGGATAAATACAAACCTGTTGAAATTTTTAATAAGGCTGTTGATGAAACCGAAAAATTATTTAATAAACTAAAAAATAAATTTACTGATTTATACAAAGGCAAAAGTTCTTCAAAAGTTGAAAAATCTAAAGAAGAAAAAACTAATATAAAAAAAAATAAAACAAAATAAAATAAATATTTTTATTAAACAAAATCTATATAGTTAAATAGTTAAATTCAATATTCCAATATCATTATCTGGATTAAAGTTTGAAAAAACTTTGGTTTTGGATCTAAATTAAATCTAGATGAAATAAATGTTTTTTTATAAAATTTTATTATCAATATAATATATTATATTGATAAAATGTACATATCAGAGATTGATGATATATTAAATGAAACCCTTAATAATTTTATGGGAACATGGATTTTAGAATCTAAAGTTCCAGAATTATTAGATTTTAAAAAACTTTCTAAAGAACCAAATTTTGTTAAATATCAAAAAGATATTAATGCTATACTTGAATTTGGTAGAAATCTTATTGACCAAAGAAAAATTGAAAAAATTGTTAGTAAAAAACAAAATGTTATTTTAATCAATAACATTATTTCCAAATACCTTGCATATTATTTATTTATATTATTGGGTATTAATTATAACTCTAAAATTGAATTATTCAATAACAATTTAGTTGAATTCTCAAGGAATCAAATCAACTATTCTCTTAAAATTGATAACTTTTTTAATAGTGAATCTAACTCCAATATAATTAAAGCTGTCAATTTAATCAGCGAATTTGTTGATTATATCAATAAAGTTGCTAATAATAAAATAAAAGATAATAGTTATATTGAAAACTATTCTATCGCATTTAGAGAATTTGTTAAACTTCTCGGTGAAGAAAATATCAAAAAAAATATTGCAGAATCACTAACCAAAGAAAAAAATAAAATTATCGTAGATCACAGTATTATTCTTATGATGATTCAATTAGTTTTATATAAAGACAAAGAGAAGAATGAAATTTTCGAAATTATCGAAAGCACTGAAACATCTTCCGGTGATTTTATATTTATTGATGTAGTTGTTCCTCGTAGTGATTTCATTGATTTTAGTGCTATCGAAAATGTTTTGTCTCCTAGTGAATTAAAAACAAGTCTTCCTGAAGATATTTATAAATTTGTTAATGAGGACTATACTGATGATCTTAACGAAAAAAGAAAATATTTCTCAGATCATGATATAAAAATACAAAAATTATTAGACACACATGTAATTATACCTATCGTTGATGATTTCCTTCTTTATCATAAAGATAATGAAAAATACGAAAAACAAGGTGATAAATTAGAATCTCCTAAAAAGAAAGATGAAACTAAAATTAAATATGTAATTAATAAAATTAATACAGCATCAGATTTATACAAAAATCCCGAAGAAATCAAAAAATTATTTTATTTACCACTCCAAGACCAAAATGCTGTTTTGATTAACACATTTGAAGATGTTAAAATTTTACACAAAATGAAAAATATTATTAGTAAAAGTACTGAAAATATCGACTTGATTAATGATTTGATTAGTTATAAACTTTATCCCTACATATCATTCAAAGATTTTAAATATAACGGATTTATATTCAGTTCTGATAAAACTATTGATGCGGTTCGTAATATATCTATTAGTAATATTAATAAAAAAAAACATGATACCTTACAAACCAGAATTATGTCTGATGATATGTTAGTGAATATTGTAGGTTTTGCAATTATTAATAAACCAGAAACTGAACTAGATTGTATTAATCTTAACACATTTGTTGATATCACAAAAAATACTAATGAACCACTCAGCGCAATCAAAACACTTATCAATCATAAAATCAAAACTAAAATATTAAATGAAGAAGAACTTGCAGGTACCGAACAATTAAATAATAACTATTATTGGTTATTTGATTTGTCTAAACAAAAATATTCTATCCCTTATTATGATATTTCTGATTCTATGCCTAAAAATGAAGTTATTAAAATTGTTACTTCATATTTATATGACTATATGATCGAGTCTATTATTAATATCATTAAAGAAAACTTTAAAAATTCACATCCTAAACTTATTACCAGTTATATCGATACACTTAATAAATTTAAATATATGTATCCTGATATCGAAAATCCACAACACTCAAAAGAACTTAATGAACTCGAGTATCTTATTTATTATGTAAAATCTATCAAGGTTAAAGATACTTATGACTATAATGAAGATGAATTCCCTGGTCTATATGGTAATATTAGAAAACTACCTAGTGCACCTCCTAAAAAATATCCTAAAATTCCTGTATTATCTGTTGAACCAGATTTTAAACCTAAAGACTCTGAACAAAGTTTAGATATCATTATGAAGGAAGACCAAATTGAACAAACTGACTATAATAAAGAAGAATCTAACCATATTAATGCAGTTTGTCAACACATTATTACTTGGGATAAACTTAATGAAATCAAAAAACAAAGTGAAACAAAATATTCAACACTTGTTTATGAATTTATCCAACAATATGTTGATGTTAGTCCTGATCAAGATTATATTTGTAAAAGTTGTAAATCTTCTATCAATATCAAAAAATATATTCAAGATGGCCAGTTTGATAATCAAACTCAAAATTTTGTTTCATTCAGTATACAAATGGATGTTAATATTGAAGATTTACCCGAATACGAAAAATATAAAACTTCTATTAGAAATATTGAAAAAATTATTGAACGTCTTGCATCTATTTTTAACATACAAGCACTTAAAGGTTCTATGTATATGATTAGAAGTAAAAGAAGAACTATAGTTAAAGATACTATTGATTTATCTACTATTCATAATGCTTATTTGAGAAAAAATTATCTTTCCAAAAGAGAAAATCTTATCAAAAACTATGGAATTAACAAAAATTTATCAAATTTCTTCATTTTTGAATTAGATAATAATATATTTATTTATTCTAGTAAAGATAAAGATTATTATAAAATGATCAAGTATAACAATATGTTAACTTATATACTTATTTTATTAATTTTAGAAGTTAATGATTCCCAAATACTTAGTTTAACTAATGATAAACACTGTAGTTATTATATTTATAAAAAAATTGGATTCAGTCTTTTCGAAAATCTTAAAATTATTATTAATAAATCAGGAGATCTTGCACCTATTAAAGATTATCCTATCTTATGTTATGTTATTTACTTAACCAGTTGTTTAATGACCAAGTACAATATTTGGGTTGATATTTTATCTAATGAACCTAAAACCACTAATAAAAATCAATTTAGCTCTCAAAAAGTATTATTACAAAAAAGTATTATCAACACGTTGGTTGAAATATTAAATACTATACTTAGTGTCGATGTTGAAGAAATGAAATTAAGAAAATATTATATTTATGAAGTTATTCAAACCAAATATTATTTTAAACAAGAATTATTTAAGAGCACAGAATTAATTAGAAAACTTGATAAAACTTATTTACAAATTACTGATGCTAAAACAGATAAATCTATAGTTCTTGCTTCTACTAAATATGATATTGTTCCTAATAATGAAATATTTAATAAATTCGAATTTGATGATTTATACGATAGATTTAGCAAAAAATACTCCTTAGAAAGATTTATTTGTAAATATTATAAAAGTGATATTGCACCAATTACTTCAGTTTCTAATCTCACAAATTGTATGGCTGGAGGTTTCCATGATTTTAAATTAATCGATAAAGCTGTTGCATGCACTAAATGTGGAGAAAAAGCTGATCCTTATAAACTTATACCTGATAGTGCTAAAATATTATATCAAAGAGAAATTATTATGTATTTGAGAAAACTCGCAACTAAATATTGTATTACTGGACAGGTACATAAATTCGTATATAACCCTGAAAAAGATGTAAGTATTTGTTCAAATTGTGGTTATACTATGGGTACACCAGTCGCTTATGGAGATAAAGAATTATTCAGTATGTATAATATTATTGAAAAAAATAAAAAAGAAAGCAATTTAATTTTTGATGAGTATGTTAACAAATTAAAAATTAATGATCAAAATGAAGTTAATAAAATTAAAAAGATTTTTGATAAAATTATGTATAAATATCAAAAGAATGATAGTGATATAAATAAATCAATAGCTAATATACTTGATTCTATACAAAAACTCTTAGGTATGGATATTGTTATCAATAATAAAGTTTATAATTTATATAGTAATGTATTCTATATTGATCATGATTATAACGGTGTTAAACTTGAATCACCAATACAAGTTTATGAAAAAGATAATAAATTCAGAATTATTGAATCTCACCCTCACTATAAAAGAACTGTTTTGGTCTATTCTATGCAAAAAAATACCAAATATGAATTATTCTACGATTTACAAGAAAAATATTTATTGGGTTATCGTGAAGTCAATAAGGAATATAATGATATCGATACCAAAACTATTGAAGCTAAACTTCAAATTAATTATTCTATTAAAAATATGTTAACATTATTCGGTCTTACTAGACAACAAGTCAATATTAGAGATTTCTATCCTGAAATATTTGGTATGACTCAAGATGATTTTAATTCTAAATTTAAAGATAATAAAAACTTTAAGATGAGTGATTTTGTTAATAAAGTATGTACAAGAAGATTTAATATTATCAAAAAGTTAGGTTATGAGTTAAACAAATATATCAACAGATTCAAATATAATTATACCGTCTCTCTTATTACTACCGAATACATTAACCCAAATACTGAACAAACAAACATTATTTATGAACCATCTAATAACCCACTTGATATACTATATACTAAATATCAAAAGAAACTTGATTCAGAAATAATTACTGAAAATGATGATAAGGGTTCTAAACATATTTTCCTCAAATATATAAATGATATACTTACTTATTTACCATTTAGTATGAAAGTATCTAAATCTGATGAATTAAAATTCTCAGAAGTTATTGATGACCATTATATTACTAAAAATGATAATACAAGTAATTTAGTTCTTAATTATATATTAGACGAATTTGATAGAATTATTAATTATAATACTAACAAAACTATTAAAACTAATATAACACACTTTATTGTTGATGTTATGGTTATTATGTTTAATGAATATAATAAAGAAATCACACTATTTAATAAACAACTTAACCAATTCTATCAAATATTATACACATCCGAATTCTATCTTGAAACCCAAAATGCTGAACTTATGGTTGACGCAATTGATTATTATTCAAATCAACATACCTTGGCTGAAGTTAATAATATGGATGATGAACAAAGAACTAAAGTTATTGATGGAATGGAAGATGATGTAGAAGAAGCTGATGCCTTAGATATTGGAGACGAAATTTTGGACGAAGAAGGAAGATTCGATCATTATTCCAATTATAATTTTATTGATAATATTAAAGAATTTATTAGTGAAGGTATTTTACCACCTGGTGATTATTATTAATTCATATCAAACTATTTTATTTTTAATTATATTTAATTATATTTTGATAAACAAAATATAATTTATTTTGTTTAGTTTTTTTTATTAAACTATAAAAATAATATATATTTATAAATTATAATAAAATATGTTAAAAACAATATTAATAATACTTATAGTAATTGTTATTTTTAAAATATACATAACATATAACGAAAATAAAACCATCAAAGTTAAAGAACATTTCGATTATAATATTAATAATCCTTTTGTATCTGGTCTTAGTCAATTTCAATTAGGTGCTAATGCTGCTGACCAAGGTTCTATACTAGATCCTGATACTTTACCTGAATTATCTTCTAATAATGTTATCAGTGCTAAACAACTTGAACAAATTGAAAAGAAAAAACTTGATAATTCCTCTAGAATTAACCAAAATATTAATTTAATTGACCAAATGCTTAAATCAAAGAAAAAATCATCTAAACATAAAACACCAAAATCTTCTAATAAATTATATATACCATGCAAAAAACTTAATAAATTCTTTGTTCAATCACAATTTAATGACTCTTATCGTGATGTTCTAACTGCTTTTAATACTTTGTGTCCTGACCAAAAAAGCATTTTTAATTTACAAATTTTACCTGTTACATCTACTATGTACGATTTAGGTTCTAAAACTCCACCTCCCTTCGAATTTATCAAGTTAACTACCCAATTCATCAATAAATTAAATGAAACTCTTAAAACCATGCCTGAATCTGTTGAAGTTGTTAATAACTGGAATAATTATTTACCTTTAACTTCACAAACTGCTAAATATGTTCAAGATAAAGGTATTAATAAATTCTACAAAGAAATTGGTGTTGATTACAATTTATATGCTGATACACCTCCAAATTCTCCTGTTGAATTAATTCAATATACTGCTATGACCAGAGAATTTACTGAAGCTCAAACTAAATATATTGTAAGTTTTGTTATCAAGAAAATACTTAAATCTGTTGATGACCAATTAAAAATTACTGTACATTTTGTCACTAAAAATGATCCTGAAGAATCTGTTAATATGTTCGGAAAACATTTTGAACCATCACAAAGCATTAACAGTTTACAACAAGTTGCTATTGAATTTATTTTTGTTGACGGATTCTATACCAACGAATTTGATTATGACTATGATTGTGCTGCCCAACCTTCTAAGAAAGTTTCTAATATCGATGGAGATGATAATTATTATTCATTCGAAGCTTTAGGTACATCACAACTTACATCTGACCATCAAATTATCAAAGAATTTAATAAAAAACTTAGAGAACATGAATTAGAAATGAATAACTTTAATATTAATATTCCTTATCCAATTTATGCTAATGAAAAAACTGCTAAGGAAAATCCACCTATTTTCCCTACATCCCTTTATTAAATTATAAAAATTTGATTTTTTACCTTACTAATTAATAATTAATAATTATATAATATAGATTTTATTAATCTATATAATATTGTACTGTTATTATATTGTAATGCAAACCCAGACATTAATTATAAACCAGAATATCAATATAAACTCTGATATTGAGAGAAATTATAATGGTATGATTCATAAATCCATTGTTTATACAGGATTATATGAAGATTTTAATAACACACTCAAATTTATTATCAATTTTATACAAAAAATTATTTATGCTATCAAAAAAAAATTTTTTCCAAATAAAAAAAAAATTAGAAAAAGCTATTCTAATTTTAAATTAAATAATTATGAAAACGATAATCTTATTGATAAATCTATTGAAGAACCTAATAATATTTTTATTGATAAACTTAGCGATATTGATATTATTCCAAATGAAGTTCCTAAAAAAAAATATATACCAGACAAAGGTGGTACTTTACATATGGATATTAAAATGAATATTAATGTTAATATTAATATTTTTAATACTATCCAAAATTTTAGAAAAAATAATAAAGCTGTTTATATTGATAAAAGTCAAAATAAAATTACACAAAGTAATCTTAATCAATTTAAAACAAATTCCTGTTCTAGTTATAATATTCAGCCTCATAAAGAAATTTATCTTTCGGTTGATAAAGCATGGGGATGGTTTGTTGATATTGAATCACAAAATTTATATAATCAATGATAAAATATAAAAAAACACACACTATAAAACAAACATATAAAAAAGATAAAAATAATTTAACATGGTGAAATATGATAAAACATAATTAAACATAATGAAACATAATGAAACATATACAACTTATTTAAAAATTGTATTGGCTGTTGTTCGAGTAATAAATTCTTTAATTGACTAATTGACTAATTGACTAATTGATCAATCAGTAAATTGGTAAATTGGTAATAATTCTAATTGGCTGTAGTAATTGTTATTCGGTAAATTAATTTCTTTTAAATGAATAAGTGAGGAAACCCTTTCTAGCGTCAGGATCATTCTTTGCCATAATTGTTAGATGAAATTGAGCTTGACCAACTTGTTCACTAGCTAAATTCACTAAAAAATTATCAAATGCTTCCTTACTTACATATCCATTTCTTTCTACACTATATGAAATCATAACAGGAGTTTTAGTTCTAGGACCAATATCTCTCAGATATTTAATAAATCTGGCTACACCTTCAACTCCACCAATTCCACAAAAGTTAAAGTACAACATTTGTTTCTTGGTAGTCTTAAATGTGTACATATTTTTCTGAACTGACTTGATATCTTTAGGAAATGCAAGCTTATGAAATTGAGTAATTACATCTCTGCCTTGCTTATCCTCGAAAATATCTGTAACCGTAATCTTTAATGATTTAAACTTATTTTGATCTCGTCCGAATAAAAGTAATAGAAATATGAATAGAAATCTTCCATGTCCATCCATTATAACTAATTCCTCAATTCCATTGGTCATTACATGATTAACTAATTCCTCAGCACGTCTCTTTAAATCTCTTAATTTTGTTTCAAGACCACGGTTAATCTTCCAATATAAATCAAGAACTGATACATTCTTTATCCATTCAAGACGTGAAGATTTACTAATTTTATTTAATAAATTACGTCTCGCTTTAAGTGCATTTACATCATAAATGTTAGGTTGAAGTCTGTTCTCCTTATTTATACCAAGTATATCTGAACAAATTTTGAGAATTCCAATATGATTGTTGGCATCACCAACTTTATCAATAACTTTTTCTTGCCATGCAGCTTCTGTTTTTAACTTTCTTCTAGCACTCTGAATCAACAGATTCTCACCCTCGACTAACACGTTGAGTAAAGTACCATCATCAGGATTCCACAAATTGTAGGGAGTATCCGTAGCTTGAGCACGAATATTCTCTAATTGCTGAATGAGGTTACGTAAAGATGGCTTCATCTTACGAAGATACGCCTGTACTACCTGAGGTAGCGCTGGGTTAACAGGCACTCCAGCTTGAGCATTTTGAGCATTAGCGTCCATTTTAGTTATAAACGTTTATAAATGAATCAATCCAAAAAGACCTTAAGTTTATTGAATTAATCCCACGATATCTTGTATGATATAATTTTGAAATATTCTCATTTTTCAATTTTTTTATTATTTTATACATATATATTGTTTACTTGTATACATTTTATACTTTTATTTTATTACTTGGTTTATGTCAACTTTGTTTGTACTATCACTTTTGCACTGACTTGGTTTTTACTTTTATACACGTTTTTATATAAAAATTCTAAAATGGTTTATAGTTTGTAAAAAATTTATTAAAAAAAAATAATCTATAGTTTTTTTTTCTAAAAAACAAAGTTTTAGAAAAAAAATCTAAAATTAAAATAGTTTTTTAAGAATTTTTATTGACCTACACACACACAAGAATTAAAATTACTATAATTTCGGAGCAAATTGGAGCAAGTGAAAAATAAAAAGTGTAATAGTTGACAAAGTGTACTGAACTAAAAACCGTAAAATTGACCTAAAATGCCCCAAATCTGGGGAAAAAATGACCGTAAAACCGAATTTGCCCCAGAACCTAAAATCATTTTGCCCCAGAACCTAAAAAAATTTCCCCAAAAACCGTAAAATTTTAACCTAAAAACCTTAAAAATTTTTACTTATGAAAACTATAAAAAGTAAATATATAAACCATTTGTAATTCTTTTTAATCAAGAAAAAAAACGGAAAAAATGACGAAAAAAATCCCCAATTTCCCCAGAACCTAAAATCAATTTGCCCCAGCCCTCCTCCGACTTGACCGTAAAATAAAAAGTATATATACTGACTAAAAATAAAAACCTAAAAATGAAAAGTTAATATATCTAAAATTTAAGTAGAAACCTAATTTTTGACCTAAAAACCTAATTTTTAACCTAAAAACCTAATTTTTGACCTTGAAAACCTAAAAATTTGATCTTAAAAACCGTAAAATATGAAAAAAATCAGTTAAAAAAATAATTATTATATGTGTATATGAATACAAAATATGTTCAGATTTAAGTGTGAAATATGTGAAAAGGGTTTTAAAAAAATTTCCCATTATAAAGTTCATAAAGTTAAAAAGAAACCATGTAGACCAAATATACAAGTTGCCCCAGACTTTCCCCAGAATGCCCCAATTATT
>JACCEB011623947.1_pt1 | contig 13972 bp, 13 predicted proteins | sample 7454761 | NCBI WGS metagenome assembly JACCEB01 (sample SAMN15323454, study PRJNA562643) | freshwater metagenome | isolation source: river surface water | place: USA:Blue River Watershed | collected 2017-08-18 | reverse complement strand
GATTAAAATTACTACCCGTAACACCTGTACCACTCCAAGTACCCGCACTAAATCCAACAGCTCTGTAGGTATTTAAATTAATCGCAGCACCATCACTACAAGTTTTTAAAGTATCCGCAGTTAAAGTAATTACATCAAAAGGATTAATTGTAATTTGTTGATTTGTTGAATCTTTACAACCTAAAGCAGATACAACAACACGATAATTTTTTGTTCCAGATGTTGTGATACCATTTTGAACAGCTGTATTACTTGTACCATCTAATTTCCATTGATAAGAAACTGTTCCAGTTGCCACTGTTGAAGCAGCAGTTAAAGTATGATTAACACCTTCGCAAAACTGAGTTTGATTAGGATTTATGCTAATAGTTGGTTTTGTAGGATTAGGGTTAACTTGCACTCTGATTTTATTACTAATAGGAGACTCTCCAGCACAAGTAGCTGAACTTGTAACTGTTGCCCAGTATTCTTTAGACGTAAAATGAGTATTAGTTGGTACAGCATAAGTAGCGCCAGTTGCACCACTTATAGCTCCAGTATTATCATACCATTGATAAGTTACAGGATTAGCTGTTGCATTATTTTTAGTTGCAGTTAAAGTTACTGAAGTTCCTACACAAACTGTATCTGCTCCAGAAACAATCGGAGGTAATTGTGTACAACAAGGTGGAATTGGGATTAATTTACCTGTGAAACATTTTACTTCTTCATCTTCTTGGAATTTAGTTACTTTAATCCCAGAAGCTCTACCTCCATTAAAACTTACCCCATTTGATGAAAAGTTTGTTGTAGTTAATTGGCCAAAATTTGCTCCACCTGTTGAAGTAACATTGATTGTATATGGACCTCCATTGCTATTAATGTTCCAATCAGTTGGGGTGAAAATATTTGATCGTTCACCACTTCCTGACATAGCTCTAGTAACAGGAGTTCCAACAATTTGATTTGCCCCGTTTCTTAACTCAACTGTTAAATTACCACTGTAGCTTCCCCAAGTATAAGTACCAATATTAAATTCAGATATTTTCCCTGAACCTTTATCCAGAGATATAGTAGTTGAACCAGCTGCATTTCCATAATTTTGAGCCGATCTAGTATCGTTTACATTAGATTGAGTAACAGCACCAGCAGGTTGAACCCAAATATTATTTAAACCATCTGCATCATAAGTTGCTCCATAACCTAAAAAAGAACCCCCAGTTTTAGGGTCGGCAGTAAACCATGCATATTGACCAGATAAACTTCCAGAACCTGTTACCACTCTTGAAGGACAAGAAGCTAATGCACCATTTGCATTTTGAAATGGTTTTACATCTACTTCAAATTCCAAATCCCTTGGACGGTTACATTCATCAGTAATAGTTACTTCGATTTTAGTAATACCAGAATTAACCATATTTACGCTAAAAGAACTTCCTCCATTTTGAGTTTTAGAATTTGCTCCACTGGCTTTCCATTGAACACCTACTGTAGATGTACCATTAACTTGAATCTCAAAAGTTACAGTTTCACCTGCACAAACAACAGTTTCTTTTAATTTTTTACCCCCAACCAATAAATCTGGAATAGGAACTACTAAAGAGGTTAAAAATGTAGGCATATCCATATTTACCCATTGATCCTGAGCTGTAGATCCAAACGCAGCTTTTGTAGCAGTGTAAAAATTATTATCTAAAACTCCTCCTCCATTTGGATTAGTAATTCTTCCTATTTTACCTTTACCAGCATTCCCAAAAGCTTCTGGTATTGCATAATAAATATTCCCATCAGGTCCTAATTGCATATGACCACCACGCATTCCTCCGGTTGCGCCCATATCAACTGGGGTACCTAAACCAGTTGAAGTAACAGGTATACGAAAAATTCTTCCAGGATTATTGTTATCTTGCCCCCTTAATACGAATAAAAATTTACCATCAGGAGAAAACTCTGCACCATAAGCCGAAGGAATCGTTCCAATTTGATTTTTAAAAGTAAGCTGTCCAGTTTTAGCATCAAAATCATATAACATGATTTTATCTCCTAATACCTGAGTCATTTGAGTATAACAAGAATTAAACTTCATTGTTCCTATATCATCATATTTTGGTGGGAAATTAGGATTACAAGTCATTGCAGGACCTTGAGCTTGAGTAGAGCTTAAGTTAATACCAGCTGAAGACACCTCAAAAACTTTATGGTTACTATTACATTTTTCGTGCGTTAACAACCAAAAATTACTAGAAACAGTACCATCTGGATTAAGTTTTGGAACTGCAGTTTGAGTTTCCATTAAATTAGGAGCCAAATTTGAAGCAGGAGAAATTGTTAAGTTATTTGCGCCAGTACCATTAACAGTGACTCTATAATATTTAGCGGTTGGTTTTGTTGAACTACTTGGACCATATTCCAAAACAGTTAAAAAGTATTGATTTGTTGTTCCTGGAACTGGAATAACCATAGAACCTTGAGCAACATCCCATGTATTTGCAGGTAAAGTTAAAGCAACATTTTGCGCTCCGTCAAAAACTTTATTCCCAACCACTGCAAACAATAAATTACCATTTTTATCAGTTATTGCTGTAGAACTTTCTGTTAAATCACCTCCAACATTAATCCCATTTGTAATTACAGGATCACCACCACCCGAAAAATCCATCTTAATATTATTCCCAACAAACCAAACATCAGCTTGCGCAAATGAACTTGAATTAAAAACTAAAAAAACTAAATTGAATAAAAGGAATTTTACTAAATTCTTCATATTGTAAAACTTAAAATTTTAAATGTCGATGCAACTTAATGCCAAACCTTAACAATTTAAAGGTTTGAAAGTTACAGGGGGTACAAATTTAAGTATTTACAATGGGTTTATCAACAATTAACAAAAGAATGTTGATATCGTGTTTAAATGTTTGAAAAAAAGGTGTTTATGTTACAAATTCAAGGTTTCTAAGTATTTAAATTTAAGCTAAAATTTAACATTTAGAAATGTTATTTAAAAACATCCTGCCTAAATTTTAAAAATTAACAGATGTAATCTTTTATAGAAAAAACTTAAAAAACAGAATAAATAAACGAGTAAAAATATATTTAATCTAATTCGCTATAAATTTTCCCTCTACACACACCCCTTTGATAGTTAAAGGCAAAATTTCGTTTAAAAATACCGAGGATTTTGAAGGACCTTTTAATGAAGAGGTTTGAATATTTTGATTTTCGATGCTAAAAAAACTTAGGTTTGCAACAGTACCAACTTCTAATTTTTGAATAGATTGATTTAAAAATTGAGTAGGTTTAGTGTATAGTAATTCGTAAAATTTAGCTGTATTTCCGTTGCAAATTTTCCATAAAGCTGCAGCAGTAAACTCCAAATTAGAGCTGCCAAAATCAGCTAAATCAAACTCGCAATCTTTACTTTCGTTATCTTGTGGCGAATGGTGCGATGCAACTAAATCTATCGTACCATCTAAAACACCTTGCCATAAAGCTTCTTTATCTTTAGCCGTTCGAATAACAGGCAAAACCTTATATTGTGTATCAAATTCTTTTAAAACCTCATCGGTGTAAAATAAATTAGCAATAGAAACATCGGCAGTTACGTTAATACCTTTTTGTTTAGCTTCGCGAATAATTTCAACCGATTTTGCGCTGGATATTCCACTTAAATGCACCGCTCTGTTAGTATATTCGGCAATATAAATGTTTCGTATTACAGCTATTTCCTCTGCCAAAGCCGGACGGGTTTTCATCCCTAAAACAGCAGATACCTCTCCTTCATTAACCATTCCGTTTTCGCTCATATAGCTATCTTCGCTATACACCATCAATTTACTATCAAATGTTTGGGTGTATAATAAAGCACGTTTTAGTAATTCGGGATTTTTTAAATGCTGAATTCCATCGGTAAAAAATTTAGCTCCCGATAAAAACATATCGTACATTTCGGTAATTTCTTTACCTTCTTGTTTATATGAAATTGTTCCTGATGGATGAATTTTAATATCTTGATTTTTAAAATTTTGCACTATAAATTCTACCTTAACCGCACTATCCAAAGCTGTTGTACCGCCTGATACCAACAACAACTCGGTATACCCCCCTAAATGAGCACTTTTCACCAAAGAAGTTAAAGTATCCTTATGCTCACTACCCGGTACTCTACAAACAGTAAAACAATCTTTCCATCCCAAACTTACTATCCAATTTTTTGCATCAACCACCTCATGTCCATTTGCACTTAAATTTTGTCCGATTGCTACAATAATCCCATTATCGATTAAAATATCAGTAGCTTGATTTTGTAAACCATTTTCGTTTAAAATTTGAAGTGATTGGAAAAGTTGACCCATGATAAAAAGTATAAATTGTGAATTTAGCAATACAGCCATCCAAAATTACTAAGTTTTTGGCATTACAAAAAGTTTATTTTACTGTTAAGGTATAATTGATGAAAATTAATCGTTATTTGTATCTTCGTAAATTCATTGATAAACATTTATAAATGAAAAAATTATTTGCAATTGCAATTTTGTTAATAACAAACATTGTTAACGCTCAAAACGAATCGGACGAGGCCTCTTTATTTATACCAGAAAAAAGGGCAATAATTTTGAACGATGACAGTACTGCTTGGTTAAATTTTAGGTTTAGAATGCAAAACAGAGCTGGTTATTTTAGTAAATTAGATGACGATAATAATGCTGGTTACGATTTAAGAGTGCGCCGTTTGCGTTTACGTATCGACGGACATTTTACACAATATAAATTATCCTATTACATACAACTATCATTTTCCCGTAGCGATCAAGACTTTAATAACGATAATGCACCAAACATTGTTAGAGATGCAATTATTTACTACCATTTTAATGAAAATTGGTATATGGGTTTTGGACAAAGTAAATTGCCTGGAAATAGACAAAGAGTGATTTCATCGGGTAATATACAGATGCCCGACAGAAGTGTAGCCAACAACACCTATACTTTAGATAGAGACATGGGCCTATTTTTATATGGAAAACAAAAACTATTTTTAAATGTAATTGGCAAATACAAAGCTGCTATTAGCAGTGGCGAAGGACGAAATGCCAGTTTTACCAACGATGGTTTAGCATATACCAACCGATTAGAAATTTTACCTTTTGGTTATTTTGAAAACACAGGTGATTACTCCGAAGGCGATATGGAATTTGAAGAAAAACCTAAACTATCCCTAGGTGCTACCTATTCATACAATCATAAAACTACACGTACTGGCGGACAAATTGGCTCCAATTTACCCTATAATTTAACTATGCGAACATTTATTGCTGATGGTATTTTTAAATATCGAGGTTTTAGTTTGTTGGGCGAATTTTTTTATCGTGAAATTATAAATTATCAAGTTCCTGATGTAGCTGTTTATGCTAGCGTTCCTCAAGGTAAAGCCTATATGCTACAAGGTAGTTATATGTTGAATCCCAAAAACGAAATCATAGCTAGATACTCGAATGTAGAAAACGATAAAGATATATTTAACAATCAATTATTGCATCAAACCTATGCTTTAGGCTATACACGATATTTAAATAAACATCGCGTAAAATTCCAAACCTATGTAGGTATTGATAACCGCACAGCAACTCCCCTAAATCATGCATTAAACAATCGTTGGGTAGTTTTAACACAAATAGAATTTGGAATTTAGGTGCTAAAAAATCTAAATATTTGTTTTCACAAATTATTTATACCTAATTTCAACCAAAATTTTACACTATGTGGGGAAAATACACTTATTTACTTTTGGATTTAATTACATTAAGTCCGATACTTTTTTTAAGTTTTGATAAATGGGTGCAATTTTACAAAAACTGGATTCCATCGTTAATTTCGATTATTATAATAGGTGCAATTTTTATCGTTTGGGACGTTTGGTTTACCAACATTGGCGTTTGGGAATTTAATTACGATTATTTAATTGATGTTACCTTTATAAATTTACCCCTAGAAGAATGGATGTTTTTTTGGGTAGTTCCTTGGGTTTGTGTTTTTATTTCCGAAAGTTTACATACACATTTTCATAAATTTATATACAAAATTAATTTTATTCCAAGTTTATACATTTTACTAGCAGGCGCTTTAGTGGGTTTGTATTTTGGTAAAGGAATATACACATTGGTTAATTTCAGTGTGTTTTTAGTGGTTTTTGTATTACAATTAATTTTTATGGATAAGCAAAAGCTAAATTTATACGCCTTAACATACTTGGTACACTTACTGCCATTTTATATTGTAAACGGAGTTTTAACAGGCGAGCCCATTGTAATTTATAACAATGCACAAAATTTAGGCATTCGTGTGGGAACAATTCCTATCGAGGATTTTTTATATTCGTACAACTTAATTGGTTTAGTGTTTTTATTATATTTCCCGCTTAAAAAGCGTTTTAATCCAACAGCATGATAGCTTACTTTTTTTATGGCTCCAATATGTGTTTACCCTTTTTACAACAAATGGGTGTTCGTTTTGGCAAATATCAAAAGGCTGTTTTGCATAATTATAGATTTACAGTAAATGTCCCCGATGAAAATCCGCAATTTGGTTACGCTAACGTAATACCTCAAAATAATTACAAAGTAGATGGTTTGTGGATAGAAATTAACGAAGATGATGTTGCTATTTTAGATGCTTACGAAAATTTTCCGCACGATTATTTAAAAAAGCAAGTAAGTGTTTGGGTGGAAAATAAGGAATTAAGCTCAACTATATACTATGGAAATCCTGCTATTTGTGTAGATAAAAATTTGAAGCTAAACGAGGAACAATTGTATCGAATAAATTGGATTAAAAAGGAAGATTTTTGGAATTTAAGCTGAAAGAAAAATGACTAAAAAACAAAAAGTAGAAAATATTATTAATATACTAGAACAGGAATTTCCCGAAACGCCTGTGCCCTTAGATCATACAGATCCATACACTTTACTAATTGCTGTTTTACTCTCGGCTCAATGTACCGATGAACGTGTAAATAAAATCACCCCACTTTTATTCGCCAAAGCCAACAATCCTTGGGATATGGTAAAATTAACGGTAGAAGAAATAAAAGAAATCATCCGTCCGTGCGGATTATCACCAGCTAAATCCAAAGCTATCCATACTTTATCGCAAATTTTAATCGATAAATACCAAGGTGAAGTACCTGCCGATATGGAAAAATTGGAAGAATTACCAGGTGTTGGGCACAAAACAGCATCCGTTGTGATGGCACAATCCTTTGGTATTCCATCTTTTCCAGTAGACACCCACATCCACCGTTTACTATATCGCTGGGGCTTAAGCAATGGAAAAAATGTGACTCAAACCGAAAAAGACGCCAAAAGATTATTTCCCAAACATTTATGGAATAAACTCCATTTACAAATCATTTTTTTCGGTCGAAAATACTGCCCAGCTCGAGCTCACAACCCACACGATTGCCCAATTTGTAAAAACCACGGGATAAAAGAGTTATTTAAATAATTTCGTACTATTATTACTATTTAAACCTAGCCAATATTTTATCTAATACCCCAGATAAAAAGCCATAGTGTTTGTTAAATTTAACATGATGGTTATTGTGTTTTATACAAAAATCAAAAAAAAATCTATTTATAAAATTGTTCTTTACCTTATAGTTACTATGACCAGCAAAATTTATTAAAAGGCTGTTTAAAGGGTAAATAAATAAGGTAATAAAGTTTAATTCAATAAAAAAAGAAATTGAAATGGTTACTGTGCTTAATAAAAAGGCTTCGAACCAATGTAAATTATATGCTGAAAATACAGATGGTATAACAGATTTATGATGAACTGTGTGTACATGTTTCATCAAAAATGGAGTATGTAAAACTCTGTGAATCACAAAAAAATGTATTTCGTTCCAAATATTTAAAATTATTAATCCGATAATCGTATTCATTAAAGTATTTTCGGATAGCTTAATCCAAGAAATACGAACAAAATAAAATTGAAAAAAGCCCGTAATGGCAATAATTATTATGGAAATAATTGCATTTTTTTTCTCCACTAAATATTGTTCTCTAGGAAAAGTTTTAAGCGAAATTTTCTCAAGCCAACCTTTTCTTGCCAAAACTCTACAGATATAAATAAAAGCATGGCCAACAACAAAATATAAAAAAAATAGATAAGAAACGATGTACACAAATTGAGTTAAAAAACCCATTTCATATATAAAATCATAAATAAACTGATCCATCAAATTCTTTAATTTTTACAAATTAACAACATTTTACTTACATTTTTAGTTGTGACACTGTTAAAGTAACAACGATTATAGATTTCTATAAGAGTATACATGACATCAAATTATATAAAATTATCCAAATAGTTTTTATATTTACAAGGCTTTGATAAAAAATGATTTTTGAATAAATTTAAAAAATAAAATGAACGAAATAGATAATTATATTTTACAATTTCCTACAGATGTTCAAGTAATTTTAAATACTATTCGTAAGATTATTAAAGAAAATTCATCAAACATAGAGGAATCCATTTCCTATGGCATGCCGGCATATAAATTCAACAAAAAACCTTTAGTATATTTTGCAGCATATAAAAATCATATTGGGTTTTATGCTACTCCTAGTGGACATAACGAATTTAAAGATGAACTTTCCAAGTATAAACAAGGAAAAGGATCGGTACAATTCCCACTTAACCAACCTATTCCTTATGCATTAATCGAAAAAATAGTGCGATTTAGAATGCATGAAAATGCTAATATAACAGGTAAATAAAAATTTTATAAAAGGTATTTTTTATCTTTCTTTTTTTAATTGTTTAATATTCTCTAAAGTCTTAAATAATTTGATTACTGTTGGAAAAAATAAAAATATTAATACACCTATGAAAATATAATGAAATCTAACTAATTCATGTTGATCTAAATAATATTTTTTCAAAATAAAACCAATAAAAAATAAATATAATAACACAAGGATTATTAATGAATTCCTTATACTTTTAGCTTGCTCATAATCAAATTCTTTACTTTCTTTTATTTCCTGATATTTTGAAAGTTTTGTTAAATTTTTCCAATTGGTACTTTTTAAATTTAAGTGCTCTAAAGATATTTTTTCTAATTCTCTAATATTACTTGTTTCAAAATCCGATACTGCAAATACTTTTTTATCATTTACAATTTTAAATTTCAAACATTTATAATCGATATATTTTGTGGATAAATAGGAATATTGAAAACCGAAAATTTCATCAAAACTATATTGATACTCTTTAAACCTGAAAGGATAACTAAAAGTGATTTTTTTGTTTATTTCATCCACATAAATTTTTAATCCATACCTAATTATTGCTAAAATTCCCATAAGAAATAAAAGATTAAAAAAAATAGAAAAAACCCAAATTCCAATAAATACTGGCTGGTTATCTGAATTGATTTTGGATAATGTGAAAAATCCAATTAAACCGCATAGAACTAACATTATAAAAGCAAATACTTTTGTGAAAATACGAAATCTAGTTTTCATTCAATTATATAATCTAATGTTTCTTAAAACAAACTCTATCAATCAAAATTAATTAAAAAGAATTAAATATACATTTTAAGAATTTGAATCTAAAATTTTTAATCAATCACACCAACCTCCCAAATTGTTTAGCACTAGTAAACAATTTTAAATAATTACTTATTAAACATTACCTAATCTTAGTGCTTTGCTAACCAAATCTTAATATCACAAAAGTACATTTGCTTTAAAATAATTTAAAAAAGTTTTTATGGAAGTAGATGATAAAGTTTTAGTGGATTGTGATTTACAGGCTTTGGTTTCGTTTGTGGAAAGTATTGAAAATCAATTGAATATTAAAGTTGTTCGCGAACCGGGAATTTGTTTAACAATGGTTCGTGCAGAGGATTCGGTTGAAAAACAAGAGTTTTATTTAGGCGAGGCACTTACTACAGAATGCGAAGTAAGTATAGACGGACAAATGGGTTACGGAATATGTTTGGGTGACGAACCTAAGCGAGCATATTGTATTGCAGTTATCGATGCTTTGTTACAATCTAACAAACACTACAACAACGAAATAAAAGAATTTTTAGATACGCAAGCGGTTTTAGTGGCGCAAAATAATCAGGAAGAATTTAACCAAATTATGCGCACTAGAGTTGATTTTAAATTAATGGATGAACAATAGTTATGATACAAAAAGAAATTGAATACAGCGAAATCTTTGATGCTCAGGAGCATTTTAGAGTAATTATGAACGCTACTGCCCGTCCGGGAAGCATTCATTCCTTAAAGGAAATAGAAATTTATCCGCCTGCTCCTTTAAACAAAGCGGCTGCTTATGTGGCTTTGGCTTTAATGAATAAGGATGTAACTTGTAATGTGCAATTAACTAATACACAAGAAATTGAAACTTACCTATTACTAAACACTGGCGTAAATTTTAGCGAGGTTGAAAAGGCTAATTTTATTATTTGCGACCAAAATGTAAGCGTGGAGGTAATTGAAAATGCGAACGAAGGCGACCCAATTTATCCCGAGCAAAGTGCATTTATTGTGTTACAAGTGGAGGAAATTAGCAATACTAAATTAAACAACAGCATTGAGTTAGTTTTGGAAGGTCCGGGTATTGAAAAAACGCAGAACTTATACATTACAGGAGCTAAAAAACAAGTTTTAGATACCATTTGGGAAAAAAATAGCGAATATCCTTTGGGCGTGGAATTGATTTTATGTGCTGCAAACGGACAAATTGCTTGTATTCCTAGATCGAGCAAAATTATTAATTAATAAAATTTAAATACTATGGGTTACGTAGCGGTTAAAGGTGGCACAGAAGCCATCGCAAATGCAAAAGAATTGGTAGAATTTTACCGATTAAAAGATAAAACACAACCAATTGAAATTGAACAATTACGTGCGCAATTTAGATTGGCGATTGATAAAATTATGGGCGAAGGCTCATTTTATGCGCCAGAGTATGGTGCAATTGCTTTAAAACAAGTGGAAGGCGATGTTTTGGAAGCGGCTTTTATTATGCGTGCATTTAGAGCAACTTTATCGCGTAAATATTATTCTGATATCATCGATACAGAAAATATGTTTGTGCAACGCCGTATTTCTTCTTCGTTTAGAGAGATTCCAGGCGGACAAATTTTGGGTCCGACTAGAGACTATACTCAACGATTAATTGATACCAAATATGTGTTTGAAACCAACGAGGAAATTCAACAATTTTTAGAAGAATTTAAAGCAGATGTTGCTGTAGCGCCCTCTTCTCCTATTCGCTCATTTTCAAAAGTGGTAGATATTTTAAAAGATCAAGGTTTACTAAAAGGCGTGGGTAACAATGAAGATACACGATTGATAGATGTAACCCGCGAAGCTATTAAATTCCCTGTTCCACGCTCGGGCAGATTACAAATGTTGGCTCGTGCAGAAACGGGGGGAATTATGGCTTTAGGATATGCAAGTATGCGTGGGCATGGTAGCGTGCACCCAACTGTGGGCGAGTTGCGATTGGGTAAAGTGGATGTAAAAGTTACAGATGCATCGGGCAGAAAAAGATACATTGGTAAAATACAAGTTACGGAAGCCGAAATGATTTCGAAGGCAGATACGGATAAAAAATCTAATGTTCCATATTATGCCATTGGTTACGGTTTGTGTTTCGGACAAAATGAAACTAAAGTAATTTGTATGGGAATTTTGGATAGAGCAATGCGTATTCCGGGTAATTCGGCTCCATCACAAGACCAAGAATTTGTGTTGTACCACACTGAGGGTATCGAATCCATGGGCTTTACCAATCACTTAAAGTTACCACACTACGTTACTTTCCAAGCTGGATTAAGCAATTTACGCAATGCTTTAAACCGCGATGAAGAAAAAAAGGCAGAAAAATCGAATAAAAAATCTAAAGAATTGGCTTAGCCTTTTCTAACTAAAAAATATACAAATGATTGAGGCTAAAAAATTTAAAACGCAACACAATTATGCGTTTATTGATGAAGCAACTAAACGCGAAATTCGCAGAAAATTATTAAAAGCGATTGCTATCCCTGGTTATCAGGTTCCTTACTCTTCGCCAGAAATGCCTATTGCACGTGGCTGGGGAACAGGTGGTTTACACGTAAGTTTAGCTATTATTGGTAAAAATGATACTTTTAAAGTAATAGACCAAGGAAGCGATGCCAGTGTAAATGCTTGTAGTTTACGTGATTTTGTGCACCAAGTAACCGATTGTAAAACTACTTACGCTACGGCAGAGGCTACTATTATTCAATCGCGCCATCGTATTACAGAGCAAAAATTAAATGCCAACCAGATTTTAGTTTTCCAAGTTCCTCAACCAGAGCCTTTAAGAGGTGTGGAGCGTTACGAGAATAAAACCCGACAAATGCATGCCGAGGCAGATTATGCTAAAATGTGGGTTTCGTTGTACGAATCGTATGTTAAATTTGGAGATATTATGACGGGTGCAGGTTATCCTGTTAAAGTAAATGGCAGATATGTAATGTCGCCTTCGCCCATACCAAGATGGGATGTACCTAACTTAAGCAATGCAGAGTGTTTGTATTTGTTTGGTGCGGGCCGCGAAAAACGTTTATATGCTGTTCCTCCTTTTACAAAAGTAGAGCCTTTAGAGTTTGAAGATATTAAGTTTAAAATCGAAAACTTTGATGCGATAACTTGTAACATGACCGGACAAAAAGGAGCGTTTATGGACGAGTTGTACGGACAAGATGGCAAAGTTTCTAACGTGATAAACGATAGTGATTTTTTAGACACATTAGTGGAGCAAAAAGTTCGTCCGGAACAATGGAAAAACAAGTACTTGTTAGAGGCTTTAGCAAAAATCGAAAAAGAAATTAATAATTAATTATTGCTGGTAAGCCAGTAAAATAATACAAAATATCATGGAAAAAGAATGGTTGTTAAAGGTTGAAAACCTAACCAAAATATACGGTGAACCAAGCGAGCGCTCGGTGTTGTTGACAGGGCCCGAATTTGGCTCCAATATTTGTCCGGAAACCGATGCAATTGTTGCTTGTGCGGATATTAATTTCGAGTTATATCCAGGCGAAGTTTTAGGAATTGTAGGGGAATCAGGATCAGGAAAAAGTACCGTTGTGCAAATGTTGTATTTTGATCAGGAAGCTACAGACGGAAGCGTTTTATATTCTAAATACGAAAACGGAACAGCAAACTTGTTAACCCAAAGCAATCAAAAAAAGAGGTACTTACGCAATCATTTAATGGGGATGGTGTATCAAAATCCTCGTGATGGTTTAAACTTTAATTTTTCTGGTGGAGGAAATATCGCCGAAAAATTATTGATGGCTGGAAATTTCCATGTAGGCAGCATCCGCGAGCGTGCATCCGAATTGTTAACCGCTACGGAAGTTCCTGTTTTAAGAATGGACGATAAACCTAAAAATTTTAGTGGCGGTATGCAACAAAGGGTACAAATTTCTAAAGCTATTGCCAACAATCCGCCTTTATTGTTTTTGGATGAGGTAACTACTGGTTTAGATGTATCGGTACAGGCTAAAGTGTTGGATATGATTAGAAATTTACAACAAGATTTGGGTATTGCTATGATTGTGGTTTCGCATGATTTAAGTGTGATTAGGATGTTAACCGACCGTACCATGGTGATGAAAAACGGACGAATTATTGAGAAAGGTTTAACCGACCAAATTTTACAAGATCCACAACACGAATATACACAGTTGTTAGTGAGCTCTTTATTATAAATTGAATAAAATAGGAATTATGACACCCATATTAGAAGTTAAAAATTTAGTAAAAACTTTTACCATGCATATTTTAAATGGTAAAAAAATAGATGCTTTACACAATGTTTCGTTTACAGTAAACGAAGGTGAGGTTGTGGGTTTAATTGGTAAATCGGGCTCGGGAAAATCTACTTTAATGAAATGTATTTACCGTACCTATTTATCCAACTCGGGCGAAAT
>JACCEB010096622.1_pt1 | contig 13975 bp, 14 predicted proteins | sample 7454761 | NCBI WGS metagenome assembly JACCEB01 (sample SAMN15323454, study PRJNA562643) | freshwater metagenome | isolation source: river surface water | place: USA:Blue River Watershed | collected 2017-08-18 | reverse complement strand
CTGGTCACTTCTACACCACGACCAAGAACAAGAAAACCATGCCCGAGAAAATGGAGATCAAGAAGTTCGATCCCAAGGCCCGCAAGCATGTCATGTATAAGGAAGCGAAGATCAAGTAACCGGTCTTTCCGGGCAGAAACTGCCCGCGTCCATCGAACCCGCCCTAGGCAACTTCGGCGGGTTTTTTCATAACTTCTCCGGCCAACGGCGCGATGTGTGGAGGACGTGAAGAATCTCAATCCGTTGATGGATGAGACGATAAACCACTACAACGGAGTAATCAGGAATCACGAGTTCCCGCGTCCCCGGAATCCGCCCCATTCGACCAAGGTAAGGAAAGTCACGCAACTGATTTGCGGCAGACGACACCCTCTCGACGAATGCCTCCGCGGCAACAGGATTACCTTGCAAGACGTAGACATAGTGCAGCTCTACCGCATGGATCGCCCTGCGAACCCACTCAATTTTCATGTTTTTTCAAGACGCGCCTGACCTCCTCTTCGGAAGCAAAGTCGCCGGCATCGGCTTCGCGCAATGCCTGCTCGATTTCTAAAATTTGCCACGCTTCCGTATCGAGATATCGCTCGATTGCCTCGGCGGCCAAAAAGGATTTAGAGCGGCGCGTAATCTGGGCTAACTGATCAAGTCGTGACTTCATTTCCTTCGTCAGGCGAAGTGTGAGCACAGCGGTTTCCATGGCGTCGAGATCCTCTTGTAGTGTCATGTATACAAAATACTACAATGATCCAACACCTGCAATAAAGACCTCATCGCGCCTCCACCGGCGTCTGAGACTGGCGATCGCGAAGCACCATGCCCGACCGTCGCGCGTTCGACTGCATCTGAATCACCGCAGACGCCTCCACCGGCCAGCGCGGCTGCCACTTTCCATGGATATCCCGCGCGGCAAGCGCCCGACATTCCAACGAGTTCGAGATCAACGAGGCATCGGCCCCAACGCCGTAAGCGATCAATCCCAGTTGGTCGGGTCGGGGGGATAGCGACCAGCCGCAACCCGACCACCACGATAACGACCGTGCCAACAATCGGCCCGCCACTGGAAGCTGTAACGGAACACCGACCCGCAGATTTATTTTTAAGTTGTTCGCCTCGACCAAGGTCTGACCCGACACGACGCCCACCGGCAGCCCACCCACCCGTTCACGAACACCTGAAAAGGGCAATCGACGCCGGGTCAACCCCATCAGTCCCACCGCGGGAATCTCCACTTCCTGTGAGGTGCTGCCAGGACTCAACACGGGATCGGCGGCGCTCCCCCAATCGACGAAGCTCTGACGCGTAGGAGATAACACTTCCCAACGAATCCATCCCATGGCCTGGCCCAATGCCAGTTCCGAGGCAGACCGAAATAATGCACTGGGCAGCTCTGACACATCATCTGCCTTACTGACGAATGGCATCAGACCCTGAATCACGCCGTCACGAATCGCCTGATCACTACCGTGATGAACACTGGCATGGCGGGCCGCTACATGGACCGCATGAATGACGGCGTATTTGGCGTGCCAGAGCAACCCAATCTGAATGACCACAAAACCGATGAACAAAAGAAGTGGGAGTGTCATCAGTGCCTCGACAAATGCCACTCCTCGTGGTGCACGTTGATCGGACTCTGGTAAGGCTTTGCCATTCAGGGCAACTCCCCGCAGGGCAACTCCCCGGCGGTGCGAGTCCAGCAGCGGGATCACCTCCCCGCGGCGTATGGGCAACGATAACGGTGACTCCAGAACATGGGCGGCCCCCGAAACAAACGCGATGCGCCAAGGGCGAAGAACCGGCCGCACGGATATCACCCGGAACCCGCGATCGAAAAATATGACTTGCAGAGACCGCCGCAGTCCGAATGAATGCACCGAGCGACAGTTCAATAGAAGTACCGGCTCGAGCCCACGACTCGCCCAGACGCCAAGAAACCGGGAAATAAATGTATCGGCGATCCGAACCGGGACAAGCTGCCCTCCCACCCGTAGGGTAGGCATCAGAATAATCCCGAGTGCAGCAATCGAGTGCCAATGGGAAACGCCAGCACCAAGAACGTGCATGGAAAAATGCATATCGCAAGCGGTGCCAGTAACTTCACAGGGAGTTTCATCGCGTGCCGCTCGGCGGCGAGCGCCCGACTCATCCGCAATTGCTCCGACTGACGCCGCAATAGCGCCGACACGCTCACCCCCTGGCGCTCTGCGGCCGTCATCGACGCCACAAACTGGGTGACCTCCGGGATATGCAAGCGCTCCTGAAATCGCTGCAACGCGGCCACCTTCGACTGGCCCGCACGTATATCCCGCAGCAGCTCCTGCAACTGCCGCTGCAAGGCGGCGTTCGCCTGCGGTAGGCGTTGCGCCGACAGCTGCACTGATGTCTGAAAATTCTGACCACTCTCCAACGTCAATGCCAATCCATCCAAAAAGCTCGGAAATGCCCGCTGGAAATGTCGCCGCTGGAGCGTTGCCATCTCGTACAGTTTGAGACGGGGCAAAAGTGCGCCCAACAGTGTGGACCCCATCCATAGCCCCACCCCCGTTGCCCAGGAGATCTCGAGCCCAATGACGCTGGCCCCCATTAACCCTGCCGCAGCAAGGGCGGATACCATGAAGGCCAGAGTCCATGTCATCACCGAAAACTGTCGCTCATCGAAGGCGGTAGGCGCACCTGCCAGAAATAGTTGACGTCGGCTCATTGGAGATGGACGAATTACACCTTGCCCAAGATGCGCTACCAATGGCGCGATGACGGCGAGCCGTGAGAGCGCACCGGGCCAATTTCGGGCTGCCGCACGAGCCTCCGACACCGACTCCTGGGACAGGAATCGCTGTAACCATTGGAGTGCTCGAATAGTGCCAAATCCCACCAGGATCATGATGACCAGTTGCGCGGGAAAAAGAAAGTTGCCGTAATCCATCGTCAGTAGTCCATGCGAATCAGTCGTCGAATCCAGACCAGCCCAATCACTTCCAATAAGCCCACCAACACGAGAACGCCGTGCCCGGCGGAAGACGTCCAGAGTGGCGCCATGGACGCGCTATCCAGCCAGGTCAAGACCACCGCTAGGAGGACAGGGAGCGCGATCATCACCCAGGCCTGAAGCCGCCCCTGCGCGGTCAACGCCTCCACCTTTTCTTCAAGAATGAGCCGTTGACGAAGCGATGCAGCCAAACGATCCAGGGAGTCCGCGAGGTTTCCACCCGATGCCGAAGAGATATTGATGGTGAATCCCAGCAGTCCGACTTCCTCAATGGGTAGACGCCTGCCCCACTCTGCCAGTGCGGTCTCCAGTGGAATTCCGATGCGCTGCATACGTTCGATAACTGCGAGCTCCTGAGAGACCGGGAGTGGCGCCTGTCGTGACACCTGGTGCAACCCAGAGCGGATCGAGAGACCCGCCCGCAGTGATGTGCCCAGCAGCTCCATAACGTCCGGAAGCTGATAACGGATTTGCTTAAAGCGCTTCGCCAGGCGCCAACGGACGGCACCAAATATGCTGATCATTAACGTCGCGAGTACTACGGGAAGCAACCACCACGTCCCCAATAGCCCGAGCGCGAATAGCATAGAAGCGCCTGCGCAGACGACAAAAATCCACCTTACCGCTGGAGCGGTCACGAAGATATGAAAGGACTCCAAGCGACTCAGCAACTGATGCTCCAATCGCTGATGTTGCTGTCGCATCCAGTTCGATACTCGGGGCATAAGCAGCAATACACTCAAGGCCCACGCAAAAATGATTCCCATCAGCATCATGGCAGGGCTCCCGCCGCACCGATAAGACTTTCGATATCCACCGCAATTCCGCGCTCAGCGAGCCGCTCGACACAGTGAGGAATAACACCGGAATGGCAATATCCACCACCGTCCGGACGCCACGTGAAGACTTCCTGCATCTGAATGACGCCTGTCTCGACTCCCGTGACCTCGGAGATACTCACCACGCGACGTTGGCCGTCGGCACATCGCTGTTGCTGGATAACGACATCAATTGCCGAGGCAATCTGTTCTCGAATCGCCACCAAAGGAAGATCGAATCCCGCCATAAGCACCATCACTTCAAGCCTGGCCAAGGCATCACGTGCACTATTGGCATGAATCGTTGTGAGCGATCCTTCATGACCCGTGTTCATCGCTTGCAACATATCGAGCGCTTCGCCGCCACGGCACTCCCCCACCACGATGCGATCGGGGCGCATCCGAAGCGAATTACGCAATAACTCCCGAATCGAGACCTGACCCTGGCCCTCCGCATTGGCCTGTCGCACCTCGAGTGACACAAGATTCGAATGGTGCAGGCGAAGCTCAGCGGCATCCTCGATCGTGACCAATCGTTCATGCACCGGAATCCAGTCCGACAGAACATTTAGGAGCGTGGTCTTGCCCGACCCCGTGCCGCCGGAGACGACCACATTAAATCGGTGGGAGACGGCGAGCTCCAGAAACCGGCTCATCTCCTCACTCATGGAACCGCGCGCAAGAAGATCGGCCGGCGACAGACGGTGACGGGCAAACCTTCGGATCGTGAGACTGGAGCCCTTCACCGCCAAGGGCTGGATAATTGCATTCACGCGGGAGCCGTCGGCGAGCCGGGCATCCACCATCGGAGACGCATCGTCCACACGCTTTCCAAGCGGAGAGACAATCCGATCAATGACCGCCCGAACCGACTCTTCACTGGAAAATCGAAGCGCCACCTGCTCGCAACGTCCGGCCCGTTCCACAAAAATCTCATTGAATCGATTGACCATAATCTCCGAAATGTCCGGGTCCGAAAACAGCTGTTCTAGGGGTCCGAGCCCCACCGACTCGGCAATCACACGATCCAGAAACTCGGACTCGGACAACCGCGTGGTCTGCGGAAATAACTCGGACAGCATCGGGAGTAGCATCTCTCGGCATTCCAATCGAACCATGTCATCCGTTGCGCCATGCCAATCCTTTCGTCGTAGATCGATTAACTCGCGCAGCTTACGGACACCACGATCCACCATCTCTTGCACGGATTGATTGGGGTCAATGGACGTGGAGTCCTCGCACGACTCCACCTCGAGGCGCCAATGCCCCACCTGCAAGACGTCGTGCACACGCAAGGGGCCATACTCGGAGATCCTCTGCCCGTTCACCAAGGTCCCCGCCAAGGTTCCCCCGTCGTAGATCATGAGCCCGCCACGCCCTACTCGAATTTCCGCGTGCTGTTTGCCCACCCAGAGTCCGGATAATCGAATCGCAGCATCCTCGTCACGTCCAATACCGGCAGGAAAGTCGTGACACGAAATGGCAGATGCACCCTCCAATCCCTGGAGCACCTTGAGCACCAACGTCGGCGATCGTAACGGACGGATATCGCTCACGGCGTACCCCCTCCCGAGATCGCCCGACCCACCTGATCTGCGCTCTGCATGGCCCGCTGCGTGAGCTGTTGATTGAGGGCGCTGTCAGGGGTAATAAAACGCGGCGTCACAAAGACGATCATTTCGCTGCGTCGCTCACGAAAGTCTTTCGATTGGAAGAGTTTTCCCAGAATAGGAATACTGCCGAGACCGGCAAGCTGATCCAAGGTGTTGCTCTTGTCTTCAGAAATGAGCCCGGAAATGACCAGTGTCTCGCCCTCGCGCAGATTCACCTCGGTTTCGGTCTGGCGAGACAAAAATGCAGGCAGATCCCCAACTTTTATGGCTGGATCAATGGTGGACAACTCCGTCATGACGCGTGCCGCGATGCTCCCCGACTCGGTCAGCGTGGGATTAATCTCAAATTTAATTCCATAGGGTTTGAACTGAACAGACGTGCTGCCTATCGAACTGGTCGTGGGCAATGGAATCTCTCCGCCGGCAAGGAATTTCGCCGCCCCACCGCTTCGACAGGCTAATATCGGCTCTGCCAGGACCAGCGCATCACCTTTTTGTTCCATCAGATTAATCACCGACGCTAAGGTGCTCTGAAGACCGAAATACATCGCAAACGGTGACACCCGCGCGGCGGAGGCGGCATCCGATGTACCGGGCAGATTGGAGGTCAGATCCGGCGTACCATTTCCATTGAGCGTCCCGGAAGAGGCCGGTCGAAAATGCCGGTTCGTCTTCATGTCGCCCACAATTCCAAATAACGGACCGGCCATGCTTTTCTGCCAGTTAACACCAATGTTTTCGAGTGCGCTTTTCTTCACTTCCAGAAAACGCACCTCCATCGCGATCATTTGCTCGACACCGGCCTGCTGAACAAGATTAACGATCAGAGGGGAACGCTGGGCCAACTCCCTGATCTTCTGTGCCTCTTGCACGTTGGCGGCTTTCCCCTCGATGACGACACGGCCGCCTACGGAACGGACCTCGATCGTCGACGTCTTGCCTAGCCATCGACGTACATCGCGCAAGAGCTCATCGTTATCCCCGGGATTAACCCGCACCATCATCCGCTTTTCTGAGCCATCCCGGAACCAGAGATGCACGGTGGTGGATCCGGGTTGCTGTGCTAACAACAGAATCTGATCACGATCAAATCGTCGGGCCGACAATACCTTGCCATTGCCCACCGCAATGCGCTTGAGATCTTTCTCTGCTAATACATGGGTCTCGCCCGAGCTCAATGCGAGTTCATGGGGCGGACTGACCTCTGGCGTCGCGCCATGAGCAACATTTACCAACAGCATGATGATCAACAAGATGATTGGCGATCTGCGCATCGCCGTGATCTCTACGAAAGAAAGAATGGACATCATTGAAGCCCCCCGTCCAATCCGCCGACAAGGATCTCCACGGGGCCTAGGCCGGACGCGGCGATGCGCGGCGCGCCTTTCGCGGCCACAACACTTCCATCACGTTCATCCGACGCCCTGAGCGCCAGTCCGAGACGTCCCTGAAACTGTCCTCCCAACACGGTGGCCGCCACCGATGCCGGAACGGCTAAGGTCATGCTGGCGTATCCCGTAGCACCCGATGACACTGCACCACGCCCACTTTCCGCGGTCCGTTCGGTCATCAATCCTGTGGCGATCACGCGAAGGTTTTCTGCCACGAGACGTGCGCCACGCGGCTGACGATCCTGCCCCACCGACACCAAGGCACTCTCGGTGCCGCCCACCGCAAGTGGTGCAGCCCACAGATCAACGCGATCTCCCGGCTGAATCAATCCGCCAACGGACGACACCTCATCGACAGGAATCGAGATCGCCCGATATCCAGGATCCAGCCTTAGCGCCGAGCCGGAAAGACCGGACGAGCGAAAGTGGGCGAAGGTTAACGGATGCCCCGTGCGCAGAGGAAGAGCGATGACACGCTGATGCACTGCCTCAAAATCAACCGGGCCAAGTGAGTCCGGCAACATCCACTCTTTAGGGATGCGTCTCACCGCAATGGTCGTAGGACTTGCCACATCCCCTCCCGCCAGGTCACGTGCGGCCACCAATATTTCGACAAACCCCCCTTTGGGAAGAAGACGATCCCGCTCCTGCGCCACCCGATTTTCAGCGTACTGTTGCGTCGCCCAAAAAGCCAGCAATGCCGATAAGGCACCCACGCCGAACATCCAATACTTGCGTGTCCAGATCATGATCATTGGCCTGACTTGGCCATCACGCCACCGAAATGCCCATGCGTGCGTCTTGCCCGAAGCGGCGCCGCGTGCGATCCCGCGCAGACGACCAGCAATCTGCCCCGTAAGCGCAAGGCCACGACTTACATACGATTTAAAGTTCATAGAAATCACCAAGGAATTGAGAGAGAAAATCCATATCGAAGCAACAAGGTTTTGAGCATTGACGTCAGTCCAAGCTCCGATCGATCCAACGTCATCCACACAATAGCCACGACCATCACCACGACTGCGGCCTCCGTCATGACCTGGCCCGTGGGAGCCCTCATGGCACTGCCTCACGATCGATGACCACGGAATAGCTCCCCCCCAATGGATGACGGCCACTGACCAGCACGCGGCCGTCATCGCGACGAGAGAGTCGAATGGCCGATGACGGTGTCACCTCTCCTGCAGGTGAGGTCATTCCCAATGCACGTTCTGAACCTTGATGGTGCGCATCCAGGCCGTTTGATGATTGACGAAACCGCATGCGGGCTTGAATTCCGCGGTCGACAATGTCGAGATTCCATGTAGGCGCCACATCCGAGACGGGTACAGATGGCCCGACAGCCCGAAGGGGCATGCGGATATGCCATCCGTTGGACTGACGATCCTGCGCGGCACGACGCCACTGCACGGCTATCCATTGATCGTTGATCACCGTGCCGGCCACACACCACTCGCCGCTGCGCTGTTCAATGACCAGACGCTTTTCGCGACGCCAGGTGCGGGCCTGTCGGGCCGCCAGTTCGCAGGCCGCGCCATCGTCCACCAAAAAGCGTGCCTCCACGGGCATACCGTTGACCACGAGCGACAGCACGAGGGATCCAGTAGTCTGTATCAATGAATTCATTTATCGCTTATCGAATTCGAACACGCGAGTTGGCATACGCCGTATCGTGATCCACGCGATGAAAGACGCCACGGAAAGCGCCGGTTCCCGACTCCAGGCCAATCACATCCAGCACCGGCATCAAGAGATCCTTGCCGGGGATGTACAGGGCATCCAGCGCCGTATGCACGACAGAGGCGGGACTCTCGCCCAGACCAATGCGCCGACTGGCATCTGTTCGATCCGATGCCGCCCAGGTATCGCTGATCATCGCAACGCGACTGGTCAACGAAATGGTCGGCATTTGCGGAACCCCCGATCCCGTGCCTCGTGAGCCCCAGAGAACGGTGCGTACCGTGGCGCGTGTCAACTGATCAGGGCTCGGTAAATCAAAGATCAGAGGGCCCGCTTTCATTCCAAAGCCACGAAATGCATCGGCGAGTTTTGTAAGCAGGTTTTTATCGGCACCATCCACGCGCGGAAGATCAACGCTGAGCCGAATATCCGAAGGACGTTGAACCACCTCGGCGTTTACTCCAAGCATTTTCAGCGTCTTGACCTGTGCCGAATCGCTGGCGAGAACATCGCGACGGTCCGATAAGATCACGGTCGACCGTAGTTTGGCCTCCGTCGGGCTCGCCGATTGACCACAGGCATCGGGACGCGCATCACAATCAAAGGCAGAAAATCGTGCCGCGAGTGACGTGCGTATTCCAAGATCGCCCACCACACCCACTATGAGCACCATCATGAGCATTGCCGCCACGGCCCCAAGTACCAGCACCAGCTCCAGCATGGATTGGCCTTTCGGCGCCGTAGGTCGACGGGATGGGATCATGGTGATCGCCCACCCTGGGCCAGCATCGTCGCCACCGTACGATCGGCTGCATCCGGTGCCACCAGACGGGATGTCCAGTACGGCGAGAAGAGGTTTGCGAACTCGCGGGTAGTCGCATCCGACATGGTGTCTGCCGGCCGAAGAAAGACCGTCTCCGCAACGCTTAATGCCCACAAGGCATTGCCCATCAAGGGCGGCGGCGATCCCTTTACCTTCGATTGTCCCAACGTGACGCTCTGCCGCTTTGCAGACGGCAACCGCACCAGGACGGGAATCCGAATATGCGCACCTTGTCGAGAACGTGTAATCGCGGGATTGAGCTCCCGATGGGCACTGAGTCCGAGATAGCCGGCGATACGAGTGGTCTGGGATCGTGCATTTCGATACGCGCCCGGATTCCCACCCACGGACACCGGATCCTCGGAGATCGATCCCGCGCCGGATGCGTTTGCATCAGCTGCACCCCAACCGAGGGCTAACTGCTCACGCGCACTTCCACAAGTCGGATTCCACCAGCTACGTGTGCGCCATGTATGCACAGATAATGTATCGGCCGACTCCCAATTGCTGTAATCCGACGTGAGCCATGTCCCTCCTCGGCGCACCAGTTTGCTGAACATCCGGTCAAAACTGGTGGGAATGCAACTGATCGTAGGCCACACATGCAGCCGACTGTCTTGATGACGCTGGCGCGAGAAACTATCCTGCCCTTGCCGAATAAGGGCTGCCAGGTCACGACGCTCACCGCCCGTGTAATTCTCGGAGAACTGATGAAACGCAGACAGCGAACTACTGGGGATGATCTGCCCAAAAAATCGGTCATCACCGGTCCAGATCACTTCGTTGACCATCGCCTGCGCCGCAAACGGCGTTGCCGATGCGTGCATCAACTGCTGACTACTTTGCAGTGCTCGCGTATAGGCAGAGCGCAGAGGAACCTCCACTGTTGCTCCGGTACGCGCCATCTGATGTGCCAGCGTGGCGGTCTCTTGTATCCAGGCGGCCGCCGGTTGAACGGTGGGTATCAGCGCCGCCACCGCCCCAATATTGCGTGACAGATTCTGCACATACTGGGTCCAGGCCGTCAACGTCACGGCCTGGGCCATCATGATCTCATTGGCGGCAATGACCCGATTGCTATAGGCATCGTAATTCAGGATCTGGGCGTACCAGGTCGCCACCGACTTGGCCGAGGCGTCCGCGAGGGCCATGGACCGGGTCTTGTCATTGGTTAAGATGGCCGAGTTCGCAATGAACACGACTAACATCACGAGCGTTCCCATCATGGCAATGCCCAACACCAGGACAGCCCCACGCGGCGCGCTGCGCATATCAGTGGTTATCCTGGTTATAGTTTTTGAGGTCTTTGCGAACATTCGCCTGACTTCGTGCGGCAGACGCCGAGCTGCTCGCCGCGTTCAGTGCCGCTCCCGCATCATTGCCCGAGATCTCCTGGGCAATGCCAGCGGTTTGGTTGCGAATGGTTTGGCCTAGCATGCTGTACACACCGATCGCCGCCACTGCAACAACCGCCACTACCACAATGTACTCCGTCATTCCTTGCCCGCGCGGAACACTTCTCGATCGCAATGGTCGCGCGAGGGCCGAGCACAATGCGGCCCGGGCATGGTGTCGTGACGGATTAAATCGAGTGAACATGATGATCTCCTGTGACCTCTGATCACAGTGATCAGAGTGGAGTCATCGTGGCGGTAAGAAGCGCGCTGTTAAATCAACTCTTCGGACTAACTAAACGGCCAGTGTCAGAAAAACACGGTACCTTGAGGCACCTGAAAGTGCCTTAATGCGCGTGCAGCACACTGGCGGCAAAGCCCGCCACGGCAATGCCGACCAACATCAGGGCCGGCTGGGCCCACGCGGCTTTGGCCAGACCGCCATGGCCGTGGCTGTGGGCCTGGGCATGCAACTGAGGAATCAAGTCGGACAGCGCGATGTAAATGAAGTTTGCCGCGGCCACCACCAGCACATACGGCACCCATTCGCTGGCCTGGCCCAGATAAAAATAGCCCGCCAAGGCGCCGGCCAGTGCGCCACACCCGGTCAGCACGTTAAACAGTAACGCGCGGGATTTTGTGAAACCACTATTGAGCAACACCAGGAAGTTGCCAATCTGCTGGGGGATCTCATGGGTTGCAATGGCCAAGGCGGTGAGCACGCCCAGCATGCTGTCGGCATAAAAAGCAGCAGCAATTAACACGCCATCGGCCAAGGCATGAATGCTGCTGCCAATTAACAGCGCCCACCCGCCTTTGCCGGCAGTGGCGGCATCGTGCCCATGGGGATGATCATGGCCGTCATGTTCGTGATGATGGTCATGCCGAAGAATGGCCAGTCGCTCCAGAATAAAAAATCCAACCAACCCGGCCAGGAGCGCCACACTCACGCCATGGATCTCACCGCCCATATGCACGCTTTCAGGCAGCAAATGCAACAGGGCGGTGCCCAGCAACATGCCGGCAGAAAAACTCACCAGGCGATCCACCACTTTCGACAGCGGCCCGAGCGACACGGCGGCCGCTAACAAAATCGAGACGACCGTGGCGGAGACCGCCGCAACAATGGTGATGGCCAGCGTATTCATAAGGCGTCAGGCCACTCCATGTTTTTTGAACCAGGCCACGGCCCGCTTAAATCCATCTTCCGCCGCCTCCTTGCGATAACTCGGACGGTAATCGGCGTGAAAAGCATGCGGTGCGTCTGGATAGATCACAAACTCCGAGGCCTGAGACGCCTTGCCTCCAAACGAGAGCCGGGTCTTCATTTCTTCCACCGTGTCCATGGGAATGCCATCGTCTTTACCACCGTAGAGTCCCAACACAGGCCAGTGAAGTTTTTCAGCGATGTCATGGGGATGGGTCGGCGTGGCCGCGTTCACCATGGTCATCAGTCGGCCGTACCACGCCACCCCGGCCTTTAACCTGGGGTTGGCGGCAGACGCCATCCACACAATCCGACCACCCCAACAGAATCCGGTAATGCCCACTTTGGTCGCATCTCCCCCGTGGGTCGATGCCCAGGCCAGTGTGGCATCGACATCGGCGAGCACCTCCGTATCCGGCACCTTGCTCACCACATTGGAAAAGATCTCTGCCACGGTCTTGTACGAACGGACATCGCCATGACGCACAAAAAAATCAGGGGCAATGGCCAGATAACCCAGCTTGGCAAAACGCCGGCAGGTGTCTTGGATGTACTCGTGCACCCCAAAGATCTCGTGAACCACGATCACCACACCCCGTTTGGTTTTGCCTTCCGGCATGGCGTGATATGCCGGAATTTTTCGGTCACGGGAGGGAATATCCACCATGCCCGTCATCAACCCTTTCGAGTCGGTCGTGATCACCTGGGCCAGAAGATCGCCCGTGGGCGCAACCGCCGCAGCAAACCCAGCCGCCACCGAGCCCTTCAAGAACCCTCGCCGTGATGCCCCGTCCACCGAAGCCGGCGATAACGAGTTAATCTCATCCTGAAGAAAGTGGTTCATCTTCATCTCCTTGTAATTAGTGCGCCTCGTCCCAGTTCTGCCCAACGCCCACTTCCACAATCAGGGGGATGCTCAGGGTGGCGACATGCTCCATTTTCTCTGGAAGCATGCGTCGTAGCACCTCGACTTCATCCTGCAGGACTTCCAACACCAGCTCATCATGCACCTGAAGCACGAGCCGCGATCTTAGCCGCTCCTGCTCTAAGGTGCGCTGAACCTCGATCATGGCCATTTTGATCAAATCGGCGGCCGTGCCCTGCATCGGCGCATTGATGGCCGCCCGCTCCGCCCCCTGACGGCGCGGCCCATTGGGAGAGTTGATCTCCGGCAGAAACAAACGCCGGCCAAACACTGTCTCCACGTAACCATTGGCCTTTGCCGAGGCGCGAATGGTGTCCATATAGCGGGCCACACCAGGATACTTGGCAAAGTACTGATCGATGTAATTCTTGGCGACCCCCCGGTCAATGTCCAGATTTCGGGCCAATCCATACGCACTCATGCCGTAGATCAATCCGAAATTAATCACTTTTGCATAGCGACGCTGCTCCGGTGAGACCTGATCCAAAGGCACGCCGAACACCTCGCTGGCGGTAGCGCGGTGCACATCTTCACCGGCCTTAAAGGCCTGGATCAAACCAGGGTCCTGGGACAGGTGGGCCATGATGCGCAGTTCAATCTGGGAATAATCCGCGGCCATCAATACCCAGCCCGCCGGCGCCACAAAGGCCTGACGAATGCGCCGCCCTTCCGGCGTGCGCACGGGAATGTTCTGCAGGTTCGGATCACTCGAGGCCAGTCGACCGGTCACCGCCACGGCCTGAGAAAACGTGGTGTGCACCCGCTGGGTCACAGGATCGACCATTTTGGGCAGCTTGTCGGTGTAGGTCGACTTAAGCTTTGAAAAACTGCGCCACTCCAAGAGTACGCGCGGCAAGGGATAGTCTTCGGCCAGTTTTTCCAATACGTCTTCGTCGGTCGATGCGGCCCCGGTGGCCGTCTTCTTGACTGGCGTATAGCCGAGCTTGCCAAACAACACCTCGCCCAGTTGCTTGGGCGAGCCGAGGTTAAACGGCTGACCGGCCAGTTCGTGGGCACGGACTTCAAGCGCACTTATTTTTTGTCCAAGCTCATCACTTTGATCGATCAACAGCTGACGATTGATCTGAATGCCGGTGTGCTCCATCTGCCAGAGCACCTGTGCCACGGGCATCTCGAT
>JACCEB011495430.1_pt1 | contig 13977 bp, 13 predicted proteins | sample 7454761 | NCBI WGS metagenome assembly JACCEB01 (sample SAMN15323454, study PRJNA562643) | freshwater metagenome | isolation source: river surface water | place: USA:Blue River Watershed | collected 2017-08-18 | reverse complement strand
TCCTAAGTCTTTTTGCCTTAGTTTCTGAGGAAATTTTGAGCGATTTTTGCGAAGATTTTAGAGAAATACGCAGCTATTTCCGAAAAAATCTGAACAAAAAAGAGTCAAAATTTACCAAAAAATAAGGTAAAAAGCCAAGGATCAATCCAAATGGCGTAGACTTAGGACAGACTCTTAGCTGTCGCCCCTCAATAAATTAGGGGCGATGTCAACTCCAATTATTTAAGTAAAAACCTCCTTCGATTTTATCTTATAGGCTGATATCTCGATTATTTCTTTGCGTGAGGCCAAAAAGCGCATTGAAGCAGTTGCCTAGACGGCTCGCAAAGCTAGTCGGACCCATGGTCGGACTTGGCGTCGGACCTCCTCTTTGTTCTTGGTTTGCAACTTCAACTCCGCTTTCGCTTCTGCTTGCCGTTACCCTTATCCCTTCCGTTTGCAATTCGCTGACGGCCACTTCTGAGCCAACGGGGCTTTGATTTGTTAGCTCTCTGCTTTGTGCAAAAATTTCGACAATTTTCTGAATAATCCTTGAGGTCGACACCTCTTGTTCAGCCTTAATTCTTTCTTCAAAATCTTCGAGCGCCTCCCCATCTTCCAGCATCAAATCGAGATCCTTGGTTTCTTCTAAGATTATCCGGTTGATCTCTGGATGAAGTTTAAGTCTAGCATTTTCGTAAGCATGGGCAGCGGCCCTTAGAATTGGATCGCCAAATTCGGCCACGGCATCCTTTAGGTCTTCCTCGCTCACTTTAGAGCAGAATGTGTAAAGCATTGAGAAGGCTGGAATTTCCGATCCTAAATCTGAGGCGGCTTGCAAATATGCCAAATAGACCTCGATGTTGTCTACTCTTTCCAATGCTCTATTCTTTATTTCTTTCTCGTCACTTATTCCCAGCCTTGTAAGCCTATTTGCCTCTATGACTCTGAGCTCATTTATTTTGGCGTCGGCCTTCTCGTATAAATAACTAATAACCGATTCTTTTTTAGTGCACTCAAGCAGTTCAGTGACGGTCATTTCGCTAATCGACTTTTGCGACAGATCTTTCTGAGTAATCATTTGAACATAAGCCAGAGATGTGCGATCTTCACAAGTGCCAAAGGCGGTCGAAGCAATGGCTAAGCATTTTGTGTTTAAGGCCTCATTTTCTCTCATTTGATTAACCAGATCGTAAAGAGATTCGGCCATTTGTTTTCTGGAAGAAATCCACCCGCTAGTTTCGGAGCATTTCGATAAAAATTGATTAAACTCTTGGAGATTTTTTGAAGATAAAAATTCTTCAATCGCCGCTCTTTCCTCTTGGTTTTTGGATAATTCGAGTATTGAGGCTTTGACGGACTTTTGCGGTCGGTGGTTTAGGATTGATAAATCTACTCCATTTTGACGAGCCCAGTCGTCAAGTTTTTGAGCTTTTTCTTCGTTAATCCAACTCCCTAGGCCTTCTATTAGTTGCCTGAAGCTGATTTTGTTTGCGGTATCTGGTTTCGACATTTTTGCTTATTTTGATTTTGGGTTGATGAGGTGGCAGATTGGGGCATGTCTTCAAAAGACGACTTAAACGCGGGTTTGGGCTGAGAAATTTACCAAGCTAGGAAATTCACTCAGCTTAGTAAATTCAACCACTTAGAAACTTCCCAGTCGATTTGCTAAAGGCTTAAGAATTACCTCTTCCAGAAGGTGGATTTTGCGCTCCGTTATTTCTTCGATTAAAAATCCCCGAGAGGCAGTTACAAAAATATCTTGAAATAATACTTGTTGACGGCGCTTCTGTTCTTGTCTCGGGTTGTCTTGCCATGGGTTGGTTTGCCTCGGGTTGTCTTGTCTCGGATGAGTTTGTGGTGGATGAGTTTGCGATTGAAGCTCCATCCTTAGGCGCCGCCGCCGCAGTTTGGCGTAAAGGAGGATTTTTTAATAAAAGACGCTTTTCGGAGTTATGTATTATTGAGTGCGGCCCTAGATATTTGGCTATTATTCCTACGACTTCAGTCGGCAATGATTTTGCCAAATCATCCGCCTTTTTTTCTAAAAATCTTACGTCTGAACCATTCTCGGCACCTAGCAATACCTGCAAAAATTTTATAAAGTCGAATTGATTAGCCAGCCCCATAACTTCTTTTGTCGAACCTTCTGGAGCCGAGAAAAGATTCAAATATGCTGATAGTGCTGGGTGGGGAATTGATAGATTTGGGTTTTCTTTCATGGCTTCAGCCAGTCTTGATGCAAAAGTGGTGGTTTTAACAACGAGATTTTCTGCGGTTTTTGCTTCAGCGCTTATCTGATTTTCTGCGACCTGTTTCTCTTCGGTTATTTTCTCTGCAGTTATTTTCTCAATATACCTGGCCACTTTTGCATCGTTCCTAGGATTGTTAATAAATTCCATCTCTTCGGCGGTAAGCTTCACTCCTTTTCCTTTAGGATTCTCGCCTTGTGGAACCACTTCCCAACCCGCATCAATAATCTTGTCGGCAATTTTTGGAACCATCAAAATGTTTTCTATTAGTAGGTTTTCTATTTGGGATAGCTGCTCTTCTGATGCTGAATTAGCGCGGCAATTTAATTGCTGTAAAAAAGGGTTTCTCTCGAGCAATTTTATCAAATGCTCCGCACCTTCAGCTCCAATATTATTATCCCAAAGATTAAGATTTGTTAGAACGGTATTTGTCTCAAGTGCGTCCGCCAGAGCTTTTGCGCCGTTATCTCTGATGTTATTAATACCAAGATCAAGAATTTCTAGAACGGTATTTTTCAGAAGTGCGCCGGCCAGATATTTTGCACCATCAACTCCGATGTTATTACTGCTAAGATTAAGATTTGTTAGAGTGGTATTTTTCTCGAGTGCGCCGGCCAGATATCCTGCGCCATCAGCTCTGATGTTATTATCGCTAAGATTAAGATTTGTTAGAGTAGTATTTTTCTCAAGTGCGCCGGCAATATCTTTTGTGCCATTAGGTCCGATGTTGTTATTAAAAAGATTAAGATTTGTTAGGGCGGTATTGTTCAGAAGTGCGTCCGCCAGAAGTCTCGCGCCAACATCTCCGATGTTGTTATAGCTAAGCTTAAGAGTTTTTAGAGTGGTATTTGTCTCAAGTGCGGCGGCTAATTGCCTTATTTTTTCATTACGCTCAGCCTCCTCCTCATTCCTTAAACCACACGATGAAAGATCAACTCCTGTCAGCGTATTTGCTTTAATTCCTTTAATAGCTTCATCCCATCGTGCTTGTTGATCTTGATTCATTGGCATAAATTAATTTTTAAATTTGAAGTTGAAATTGAGGTTACTTGGGCGGGGAGTTTTTACCGCTTTTAATTGGGTCGTTTTTATTTTAATCGGGTCGTTATAGCGGTTTTTGATTTTGGTTAAAACTCGAAGCTGAGTTAAGAATCACAAAAACTTCAGCGATGTTTCTTTGGCAAGAAATATTTGGGGCGGATTTAAGTTAGATTTTGAGGTTTTTTTAAAAAAATCTCGCCCGCCTTAAGACCTTGATTGCCAAGGCTTAAAAGGCCTTTTTAACAAATTGTCTCCGTAGGGAGAAAATTCAGATTTTTCTAAAAATTTTTTTCTGCAAATTTTGGGCCAGATTATTTTGGGCTAAGCCAATTCTTCGTCCAAAAACTTAAATTTTTGCCCTTTTTTTTCGCCTACAACGTCAGCCAAAATTTTTCCCGATCCCGCTGACATTGTCCACCCAAGCGAGCCGTGGCCGCTGTTGACGAATAAGTTGCCGTATTTTTTTACTTTGCAGATTAGCGGAATTGAGTTTGGTCGGAAAGGCCTGAATCCAGCCCATTCTTCGATTTTGTTAATGTTGCCGAAGTCAGCAAAAGAAGCGCAAACGGTCTTTTTCAAAAAACTTATTTGCGCCCGATCAACGCCAAAGTTCGCCTTGCAAAATCCAACGGTTCCGGCGACGCGAAAATTGTCGCCCAAGCGACTGTAAACGATTTTGTTTTCTGGGTCAGTAAGCGATTGAGTTGGGGCAATAAAATCTTGGTCGCAGGCAATCGAAATGCTGTGACCTTTGATTGGGTAAATTTTGCTGGCGACATTAATTCCATTTAGGAAGCGAACTCCATGTGCGCCAAGGCAGTAAACGTAAGCGTCGCCAACAAAAACGCCTTTGTCGGTATTAATGCCGGTGATTTTTTTGAAGTTGGTTAAAATATTTTTTACTTCCGTTTTGACCTCGAAAACTACGCCGTATTTTTCTTTGCAAACCCTTGCCAAAGCCTTCGTGAAAGCTGCGCAATCGCCGCTTGCGTCACCTTCGTAAAAAATTCCGCCGGCAAGTTTTTTTTCGTCAAAAAGTTTAACTAATGCGGGCTCTTTTTTAAGGCAGTCTTCCGCAGTCAAAATCTGAGCTTTACAGCCAATAGGTCCGAATTTTTCCGATTCTTTTACGGCTTTTTCAAAGTTTTTGAGCAAGCGGTAAAAATGAAGCGTGCCGCCTTTTTTGAAGCTAAAACTTAAATCCTCTTCTTTGATTATTTCGGCAAAAGATTCTTTGCTGAAAGAGGTGAGGGCGAAGATTTTTTGGCTGTTTTCTTGGGCAACGGTCGGATTGGAATTTTTGTAAAATTCTGCGGTAAAGCGCCAAAAATCTTGATTTGCAAAATCCGAGATTTTTACGAATGAGTTTGGGGTCAATGCGGCTTTAATAATCGATAAAATTGAGCTTTTTGACGACCAGGTTTCAATGTGAGAGTAGCTTAATTGGCCGCCATTGCCGTAAGAACAGCCATTTGCTACCGAAGAATTTTTTTCAATCACAGTAACTTTGTAACCAGCTCGAGCCAGAAAATAAGCGCTTGTAACGCCAATAACTCCAGCTCCAAGAACAACAACCTTCATAAATTTAATATTTTTGAGTTAAGATTTATGATTAACGACCTACGCTCCGAGGTTTAAACAGTTACTTGCGCAGTGTCTAACATTTTAAACATTCCCTCAAATTATTATTTTTTGGCCTCGCTCGCTAAGTGGTTGAGAGCCGAGTTTCCGCGCGACTTAAGCGAGGTGACGATTCTGCTTCCAAGCAAAAGAGCCTGTCGCGAGCTTAAGTCAATTTTGCCAAAAGCGCGGATTGCGGCGATTTCCGATTTTTCGTCGCGCTACAAGGTTTTGAGCGGGATTGACCAAATTTTATTTTTGGCCGATCAGGTTCAAAAACAGTCGGTTTTTGGTGAAAATAATTTTGAGCAGGCTTTCAAAATCGCAGTAAAATTGCGCGATTTGTTTGAGGATTTGGAGCGCGAGCGCGTTGATTTGACAAGGTTTTACGAAATTGACGATTCCAATCTTTCGCAGCACCGACTCGTCACCCTTGATTTCATCAAATCTTTTTACGCCAAAATCAAAAATAGCCTGATCAAAGAGGGGATTTACTTCAGCGCGGCGGCGCAAAATTTGGCGATTAGCGACTTTGTAAATTCGCTAAATTTTGATCAAAAAATTGTCGTCGCTGGCTCGACCGGAAGTATTCCGGCGGGCAGAGATTTGATTAAAAAAATATCTTTGATGCCCAATGGCTACGTGGTTTTGCAGGATGTTTGGTCGGGCGAATTTGAGGCCGAAAATCACCCGCAATATTTGGTCGGTAATTTGAAAAAAATTATTGGCAAAGGGGTTGTCGACCTGACTTTTGACGAGTTTAAAATTAGCGACCAATCCAGAAAAAACCTGCTTTGCGAGCTGATGGTCGAAAGTGAAAAATCAAGCGAATGGATTGCCAAAAAAATCGACTTTGACGCCGAGAATATTCGTTTATTTGAGCTAAAAAACGAGATTGAAGAGGCGGAAGTTGTTGCCGAAATTTTGAGTAAAGAAACACGAAACTCGGCCTTAATCGTCAACAACAAAAATATTGCCAAGCTTGTTAAATTAAGGCTTCGCAGCGCCTCAATCCCGTTTAATGACTCGCGAGCTTTGGATGTTTTTGATTCGCCGCTAATAAATTTTTTGACGTTAATTGTCGCGCTGAAATCAAATAATTTCGATTCTTACGATTTGCTGGCGTTGCTGAAATCGCCTTTTTGCGAGTTTTCGAAGGCGCCAGAAATTATTGCTGAATTTGAAATTAAAATTTTGCGCCAAGACAGAATTTGTCAGGGTTTAGAAGGGATTAACCGCAAGTTGGCGGCGCATCCGGAGCTGAAGTCTTTTTTCGACGATTTTTTTTCTCGTCTCGACATTTCGATTGTTAAAACCGCCGAAAATTTAAGCGCCAAAACTTGGTCAGAGCTGCTTGAAAGCGAGCCGGCAAAAAAAGAAATTGGCGATTTTTTTGACGGGATTGAGCGTCGAGGTTTTCAGCCGAAATCGACCGAAGAATTCAAAATGATGTTGAGTCAGATTTGTTATTTTGACGAGTTCGACGCCGACGCCAAAATCCAGATTTTGTCACGAATTGAGGCGAGGCTGCTTAACTTCGATTTGGTGGTTATTTCGTCAATGAACGAGGGCGATTTTCCCGAAATCGAAAGCGACGGCTGGCTTGGAAAAAAAATCAAAAAAGATTTGGGAATCGAAAATTCTCAGAAAAAAGCTGGCCAGTGCGCCTTCGATTTTTGCAATTACCTTGGAAATAAAAATATCGTCCTAACTCGCTCCAAAACTAGATCCGGAGCGATTTTGCTGGAGTCGCCATTTCTTTCTAAATTCAAACTTTTGGCGGGAAATTCTGGCGCAAAAATTGAGCAAAATTTTTCAAAAAAAGATTCCCTAAATTTTGCGCTGCCAATTCAAGAAAGTCCAAATCCGCCAGTGTCGGCAAGGCCGCAATCGTTTTCTTTGACCGAGATTTCGAAGCTAATTTCTGATCCTTACTCGATTTACGCCAAAAAAATTCTCAATTTGCGCAAGCTTGACGAAATCGACTACGAGCCAAATTACAGAGAGTTCGGCAGCTTTGTTCACAAGGCGCTGGAAATGGAGTCGAGCTATTTTGAAATTTTTAAAAGTTTTTTTAAGTCGAGCGACGCCGAAATAATTTGGTGGCCGAAGTTTGAAAAATTAATCGGCGAATTCGAAAAAAATAATCGCGATTTTTCGGCGTTTAAGAGCGAAAACGAAAAGGCAATAAAGCTGGAGATCGGCGGGGTATTAATCTTCGGCAGAATCGACCGCGTTTTATTTAGATCGGAGAGTGAAGTTGAGATTTTTGACTACAAAACCGGCGAAGTTCCGACGAAAAAAAGTGTATTCGCGCTTGAGGAGCCGCAGTTGATTTTGGCGGCGATGGCGATGTCGGATAAATTTAAAATTAATGCGCTGAAATATTGGAAGGCCTCGATTGGCGACAATAAGGCAATAACGTCAGTTTCCGAAGATTCTCAGGAAATTGAGGAGTTGATGTCGGCTACGAAAATTATGCTTGAAGAAATTTTTGCCAAATATCGCGACCAGGAAAAGGCCTACGAAGTAACCGAAAAAACAATGGAAGGGGATTATTTTGGTTTAGTCAGGGTTTTTTAGCCTTTTGAATTGGCCGTCTAAGCAGGCTCCATCTTCAACCGAAAGCGAGTCGTATTCAATTTCGCCGAAAACTCGGCCGCGGCTCGAAACATTAATTTTTTTTGCTTTGATCGATCCCTCAAATCGGCCGCGAATGCTTAAGGATTCGGCTGTAATTGAGCCTTCGACGAAACACTCTTCGCGCAAAATGACCGAGTTTCCGCTAATTATTCCTTTGACGCTGCCTTGAATCTCAAGGATTCCGTCAGTTTTTAGGCTGCCCTCGATTAACATGTCTTTGGCGATGATTGTTGGTGTGGTTTTGAAGTTGGCGCTGAGTATTTCCAGTTTTTTGGTGATTTCGCCCGAGGAGCCATTTTGAGCTGCCGCAGCAAGCTTCGATTTGATATTAACTATCGACATAATTTACCGCTCTTTTTCCAGATAATGAATCGCCCGCCTCAAGAAATTTTCTTGGATTAAGCGGGGTATTTTTGTATCTAACTTCGTAATGAAGGTGGGGGCCGGTGCTGCGACCAGTGTTTCCTTGTAGGGCAATAACGTCGCCTTTTTTAACAATCTGACCAGGCTTGACTTTGACCGAATGCAAATGTCCGTAACGAGTGGTTATTCCAAGTCCGTGATCGATTACTACGGCATTGCCGTAACCGCTAAATTGGCCGGCCAAAACAACCTTTCCTTTTGACGGGCTAATGATTTTTGCATGGGTAACGCCGACAAAGTCCAGCCCTTGATGCAAGGCTTTTCTGCCGGTGATTGGGTCGGTTCTTTTGCCAAATCCGCTCGAGACGTAAAAATTTTTCATTGGCCTCGAAAGCGGCATGGCATTGACCAGCTTCTCCAAGACTATCAAGTGATCGACCTGGTCGATGAATTTTGCTTTTTCGAGCTTGCTCTCAATTAATTCTTCCTCTTCGGCCTGATATTTTGCCAGCGCTTGATCGATCTCAGGATTCTCGTGAATCGGACCGCCCTGGCCCTTCAAATTATTGCGATGGTTTTTTGAAATTTCTTCGACTTGACGGTCGAACTCTTTGGTGGTTTTTCTTTTAACATTTAGGCCGGTTAGCGAGATCGCCTTTTCTAGTTTTTTGATTCTTTCTTGGGTGATTTGATTGGTTTGGGCGAAGTTTTGTTTGTTGTTTTTGAGTTCGTTAAAAGTCCTTTTGTCTTTATTTGTTAACTCGTCTTCGCGCTTTTTTTCAGCTTCACTTTCTTCCTGTTCAATTGCTTTGACGTTCTGAGAAGAGCCGGTCAAGACCGTTAAGTATTCATTGATTTTTTTTAGCTTTTCGTTGGCGTTTTCAAACTCTTCTTTGAAGTAAGAGCTTGAAGTTTCGAGCTTCGCAATTTCGCGCGATTTTTCGTCAACCAGCTCGTCATAACGCAGCGACTGAATGAATAAATTTCCAATCCAGGCAAAGAAAAGAATCAAACAGGCCTGAGACAGTGGCCCAAATGTAATGCTACGAATTTTTTGGTTCGTAACAAACAAGATAGTTCTCTTCGTAAAGGCGAGTTTATACGCGGCGGAAAACGAGTTGATAAGCAATAGCGCGAACTTTGCGCTGTATGAAATTAGTTTTTTCTTAAGATTTCTGTTCATCGAGATTTATTAAATAAGACATCTTTTATGAGCGAGACTCGAGATATAACCCAAACTCAATAACACTAAATTAAATATTTGAAAAATTGTTTTCGCTTCGGGCGCAATGTCAAGTTGTTAGTTGTCTTGACAACAAAACTTCCATTTCTAGGTTGCCGCGCCCTTTGTTTATGTAGATAACGTAATTACTCAAAAAAATGTCAGAAAAAAATACCGCCACCAAAAAAGCGGAAAAAAAGCCTGGTGCAAAAAAAGCTCAGATATTTGGTCACCATCCTAATCAGCATAAAGTTACTGTTGTAATGACTGATGGAACAAAATTCGAAATCATGACCACTTGGGGTAAAGAGGGTGATGTTTTGAAATTGGACGTTGATCCAAAAAATCATCCAGCCTGGCAAGATAAAGCTCAAAACTTCGTCAATTCAAACAATGAAAGAATGGCGAAATTCAAGCAGAAGTTTGGTGATTTTAAGCTCTAAAAGAATCTTTTGCCTATCAGGTTGGGGACAGAAATTTGACTCGCTGGAAAATATTTTCAGCGAGTCTTTTTTTGTTTCATCTTTCGACTATTCGCGATTTAGCTCGGTTGAGAAGTTTTATGAAGAAATCGCAAAGGTGAATTTAAGTGCGGATATTTTTGTTGGTTGGAGTTTGGGTGGACAGTTGCTAATTAGATTAATCGAAAAAGAAATTATTAGGCCGAAGCTTTTGGTTCTAGTGGCGCCGCCTTTTCAGATGATTAAAGATGAAAAAGTTCAAGCCGGAATGTCCAAAAAAACTTTTAATGAATTTTATAAAAATTTTGCCTCGGCGCCAAGTGAAACATTGCGCCAGTTTTCGATTCTTACTTCGATGAATGATCGCAACGCCAAAGAAATTGCCTCAACTTTAGATGTTAGCTCCGATAATTTTGAAAATTTAAAAAATTGGCTCCTGGAACTCGAAAGGTTTTCTTGTTTTGACGTCAACTTTTCAAACATGCCTCGAACCTTATTTTATCAGGGCTTGGGCGACATGATTGTTCACCATTCTCAGTCCGAGTATTTTAAGGCCAGAATGAAAGATTTTAGGCTGGAGCTTTTTGAAAAATGCGGTCACGCGCCTCATTTGAGCGATCCGGCAAAGTTTAAGAAAATTTTTTACGAAGAGATTGCGCGATTAAGATAAAAAAGAGCGCGGCGCACAAAATTATCGTAATTAATGGAGTCGCCGAGATGTTGGTTTTTTCCGCCAAAACCAGCGATAGAGACGCGCAAGCAACTCCAGAAATCAGCGAAATTAGCATCATTTTGTTTATTGAATTCGATAGTTGTCGCGAGATTGCTGAGGGAATTATCATCAAAGAAGTTGTTAAAAATATTCCGACAATTTGGGTCGATAAAGCCGTTGCTACTGCGGTTATGACAAAAAAAGAAAGCTCCCAAAATTTTACTTTAATTCCCGATATTTGTGCCAAATCGCGATTCAGGTTGATTAGGGCAATTTTGTTTTTTGCCAAAGTTACGAAGATTGCGCAGACCGAAGCCAAAATCGCCAGCGCGCTTATTTCGTAAGTTCCGGCCGAAAGCAGGTCGCCAAAAACAAATGATGAAAAGTCCAAATCGCTTGATTTTATATCGCTGAAAACCATCGCCAAGGCAATCGAAAGATAGGACGCAATCATTGTTGTCGCGTCTTTTCCGAGCGACTGATTTTGCTGATTTTTTAAAGTTACTGCGGCAAAAAATATCGCAAAAATAACCAGAGAAATATTTGGGTTGAGGTTGAAAGCGGCGCCGATTCCTAGTCCCAGCATTGTCGCGTGGGAAAGTGCGTCGCCAAAATATGAGATTCGATTCCAAACAACAAAAACGCCAATAAGCGACGTTGAAATTGTAACTAAAATTAAAGCAATAAATGATTGGAGCAGAAGGTTCTCGAACACAATTTTGAATTTAAAATGCAGGAAAAAACAAAGTCTCAGGACATTTTTTCGTCTTTCATGAAGAAGCAAATTGAAAGCAAAAAAAAACAAACCGAAGTAAATGCGGCCGCAAAAAATAAAAAAGAAAAAAATCCCAAAGAAGCCAAGCAAGATCAGGATGGCGATTCTGATCAAGAAGAGATGACTGAAGAAGAGCAATTAGAGGATGCGAAAAAGGCATCAAGAAATAAAGCTGCGCAGACGGATCAAACCGAAATGTTCAAAAAATTGTTTTTAGAAAATTTCGTAAAATACGCCATTTTAGTAGCGGTTTTGGTGTTGGTTGCGATTGCGATAATTAACTTTGGTGCAGCTTTTTTGGCGATGATTAATGGTTTAATTTTTAAGCTTTTAATGGGCGCGCTTGGTGCCAAATAAAATCGCGCAAACTCTCGGTTAATTGGCAAATATTTCAGAAATTGACTTTTTTCGAGGCGGTAATATTTCCGCGCCGCTTTTAAGAAATAAGATTTAGACAAAACTAGTAGAAAAATGACCTCCAAACACAATTCAATTAAGAGTTTTTCAAAGAAAGAGCTGCTCGGATTTTATCGCGAAATGCTTTTAATTAGGCGCTTCGAAGAGAAGGCCGGACAACTTTACGGCATGGGCTTAATTGCTGGATTTTGCCATCTTTATATTGGTCAGGAAGCAATCGCTACTGGCATGCACCACACAATGATCGACGGCGACAAGGTTATCACGACTTATCGCGATCACGGCCATATGATTTCGGTTGGATCCGATCCGAAAAAAATCATGGCCGAACTTCTTGGCCGTCGCGATGGCTCTTCAAAAGGAAAGGGTGGGTCGATGCATTTATTTGATTTAGAGAGGCATTTTTATGGCGGACACGGAATTGTCGGCGCATCGGTTCCGATTGGCGCCGGACTTGCTTTTGCCGATAAATATCTCGGAAATAATAATGTAACATATTGCTATTTCGGAGATGGCGCCGCGCATCAAGGTCAAGTTTATGAGGCCTTTAACATGGCCAAATTGTGGAACTTGCCGGTTCTGTTTATTATTGAGAACAACCGCTACGCCATGGGAACTTCGCAAAAGCGCGCCTCGTCAACCGACGAGCTTCATAAAAGAGGTCTCGGATTCAATATTCCCGGGGTTAAAATCAATGGAATGGACGTATTTGATGTAATTGCCGAAGGTCAAAAATGCGTTGATTACGTTCGCTCTGGCAACGGTCCGATGATCATTGAATTTGATACTTATCGTTACCGCGGTCACTCAATGTCTGATCCGGCGACTTATCGCTCAAAAGAGGAATTAAATTGCATGAAAGAGCAGGATCCAATTGATTCGCTGCGTGAGGCAATTATCGGCAATAAAGTGGTGACCGAAAAGGAAATCGAAAAAATCGACGATGGAGTTAAGGAAGAGGTAAATGAAATCGTTGAGTTTTCAAAAAACTCTCCCGAGCCAGATGAATCAGAACTTCTAACCGAAATTTACAATTAAAATGATTAGAAAAATTACCGTCCGCGAAGCATTGCGCGAAGCCATGGCCGAAGAAATGCGCGCCGATCAAAAAATCTTTGTTATGGGCGAAGAAGTTGCTGAATATAACGGCGCATACAAGGTCACCCAAGGTTTGTTGGCTGAATTTGGCCCAAAAAGAGTTATCGACACCCCAATTACCGAGCACGGATTTACTGGGATTGCGGTCGGCGCTGCTTTTGCTGGACTAAAACCGATCGTTGAATTCATGACCTTTAACTTCGCGATGCAGGCGATTGATCAAATCATTAATTCTGCCGCAAAAACAAATTATATGTCTGGCGGACAAGTTCGTTGTCCGATTGTTTTTCGTGGTCCTAACGGCGCCGCAGCTCGCGTTGGCGCTCAGCACTCGCAATGTTATGCCGCTTGGTATGGCTCAATTCCTGGCTTGAAGGTTGTCGCTCCTTATTCGGCTGCCGACGCAAAAGGTTTGCTTAAAGCGGCTATAAGAGATCCAAATCCGGTGGTTTTTTTGGAAAATGAAATCACTTACGGATTTTCTTTTGAAGAGGAGTATGAAGAGGATCATGTGGTTGAAATTGGTAAGGCTAAGGTTCTTCGCGAAGGCAAAGATGTGACTATTATTGGCTTTTCATTGGTGGTTAAATATGCGCTTGAGGCTGCGGAACAATTGGCCGCAGAGGGAATTGAGGCTGAGGTAATTGATTTGCGCACAATTCGTCCAATTGATCGCGAAACAATTGTCGAGTCGGTTAAAAAAACCTCTCGTTGCATTACGGTCGAAGAGGGTTTTCCGTTCGCATCGATAGGGTCTGAGATTGCTTCAATTCTGATGGAGGAGGCTTTTGATTATCTTGATGCGCCAGTGAAAAAATTGGCTTCGGTCGATGCTCCGCTTCCTTACGCGGCAAATCTTGAACGACTTGCTCTGCCGAAAGCTGAAAACATTATCGCGGCCGCTAAAGAGGTTTGTTTTAAGAGTTAATCTTCGCTTTATTTTTTGAATTAACCGCGCGACGTTCTTTCTAAATTCGCGATTCCAGCTTTGGTTGTGAACCACGGTTTTTTGTTCAAGTGATTTGATCTATGCAAGCCAATCTAATCTACAATTTCGTTAACAAACATGGCGTCACCAAACACCAGTTTGTTACATATTTTGCTGCCGCTTTAGTCATTTTTTACTTTTTGTTATCGACTATTTTTGGTCAAAAAGGACTGGTTTCTTTGTCTAAACTTAGCCAGCAAATCGAGAAAAGAGAGATGGTTAAGCAAGAGCTTTTAAGCACAATTGAGTCGAAAAAAAATTTGGTTGAGGGCATGAGTCCTGAATCTCTAGACCTTGATCTGCTTGATGAACAATCGCGCAAAGTGCTTGGATATGTTGGTAAAAACGAGGTGGTTATTTATCCAAATCAAAACGAAAAAAAATGATCGATATTATTCATGAGCTT
>JACCEB010270371.1_pt1 | contig 13983 bp, 8 predicted proteins | sample 7454761 | NCBI WGS metagenome assembly JACCEB01 (sample SAMN15323454, study PRJNA562643) | freshwater metagenome | isolation source: river surface water | place: USA:Blue River Watershed | collected 2017-08-18 | reverse complement strand
TATCAGACTCATATTTGGCCAAGCTAAATCCAGGGCGATCACCATTCACCTCGGCATCGGATGGATAAGGATCATGTTGATGAACATAAATCACATCAATCAATCCTTGCTTATTGGTATGAACAGCTAAAAACATGAACGCTGTGTCATCGATCTCAATCACAACCCCAGAAAAGTACTTCTTAGGGGCGTACTCCAAGCGACCCACCTCGGCAAAAAATGGGCGGTGCAGGGCACCAATCTTATTGATCATCATCTCGACATGATTCAAGGTCGCATCTGTGCCTTCGACACGATTCGAAGGATGATCGCCATCCACCAATGCCTTATCGCTCAGTGCGCCATGCAAATGACTCACGTCCAAAGTATTAAAAGCCCGAGCGACGGCTCGGGCTGCTTGAATGCTTTTTGGGAACTTCTTTTTAGGATGTTGTGAAGCCATATTTGCTCCTTTGTAGGTACGGAATTCACTTTAATTCCTGGCTAGCTCAATACATGAGCCACCCACACCCCAAAATGCTAAATATGCTAATCAAGCCAGTCATCTTTACTGACAATATCAACCAGGCAGAAGCTAGCGATTGTGAATTTTTAGTAACAATAGTTTGATATTGTTCAAATCAGAATCAATGTCGATGGCTGCTCGGAAGAAATTGAATGGCTGACTATTTTTATAAATAGTCAGCGAGCGCCTGAAATCGAGCTCATAAAAAAATAATACTTATTGCAGTAATCACCAATAAGTAGAAAAAATTGCAAAAAACAGGGTTTAATAAAGCATGTAATAAAGATTTTTTTTACGACTTTAGCAAGGATCAATTTCTGAATCTTTAATAAATACGATTGGAAATCTTTTGACCCTGTAACCAGCAATTGGAAACACATCACGCAAAGTATCTGAAAACGATATCAAATCTCCTGTAGCCTTGTTATATAAACCCCTAGGTGTCTTTAGCCAAATCCTTTCTTGAGTAACATTTGATGCGAAAGCATGAGTTTTTTTAATAGTTACCACATTCGGATGATCTTGATCCTTTTTCTCTATTTCCTCTAGATCTCTTAAAAAACGTTTATGAGGGTTTTTCTTAGGTTCGGTGATGGATGATTGATATGCGGCTTTAGACTGAGTAGTTAAATTCTCAATATCTGAATCTTTTATGAATTCAATTTTATGATTTATGACCTTATATCCTGGAACCGGAAATACGTCACGTAGAGTATCGGCAAAAGAAATGAAAATGCCAGTAGATTTATTATGCAAACCATTAGCTCTTTTAATCCAAACTTCCTTTTCGGGTTCCTGCGGTGAAGGAGAATTATTGTTAATGTTGATAGAGGTAGCAGTAACTGATTCTATTGTGGCAGAGGGTTTGGTGGCGGCAGGGGGGAGATAAGTCTTATCGATAATACCTCTAGGAGATCGGATAGTTTTTATTGAATTCTGTATAAACATAGCAATTGGCTGCCTTTGCCACATTAATAGCTTTTGCGGAGTAATATCGTCAACTAAAAAAAGTTTTCTAAGGTCATTTGTGATTTGAATAAAAAGCTCTGCAGTAACTTTTGCATCTGCTAATGCTCTATGCCCCTTACCTTGAAATTTAATGCCATGATGCTTGGCTAAGGTAACAAGCTTTTTATTTTCTAGTGAAGGGTACAGTCTTTTTGATAAAAGTAATGTACACACAAACTCAAAATTCAATAAAATCCCAGCTCTCTCAAGCTCTGAATGTAAAAACATACTATCAAAACTTGCATTATGAGCAACTGGCGTAGTGTGTTTTATAAATTGAAAGAGTTCTGGAATTACACTAGATGCCGATGGCGCCTTGACTACCATCTGATTTGTGATACCAGTTAAAGTTTCTATAAAGAATGGAATGGTTTTCCCGGGATTTACCAAACTTTGGTATTGATCAACGATTTTATTGCGCTCAACAATAACTGCACCAACTTCAATAATTCGATCTCCATTGCTCGCGGAGCGACCGGTAGTTTCAAAGTCTATGATTGAGAATCGATTATTCATATAAATTTGATTATTTTAATTGTTGTGACCATTTTTCTTGTAGTCACAAAACCCTTTGTTTGTATGTTCACAAACCATCCATGGACCATATTTACTAATTCTAGGTAACAGGCGACCTTTGTGGCATTTGGGGCAAATTTTTTGGTTTGCAGCATCTAGGGGCGCAGGCACATCGTACTTTTCATCATTAGAAATTTCTATAGTACCGATTGCACTTGCAACAGACTGATTGGTGAAACTAGTTTTTAGTATTTCTCGTATAAAACCAGACGCTTCATGTTTTGGTGTAATCAGAGAGACCATTTTTTTGGCTCTGGTAAGTGCCACATAGAAAAGTCGACGCTCCTCAGCAAATTCTAATTTATCTCCTTGAGGCATAAAAATAGAGAGTACTGGATCATCCTGTCTAGCAGAGGGAAAGTCAGATCCGGCTTTATCCGTCATCCCCAGAACGATTACAGCATCAAATCCTAGACCTTTTGAGCTGTGTATGGTTGAGAAATAAAGATTAATCCTATCCTTAAATTGTTCAGCTAATGCGGTAAATATCGTTGGTTCTGAAAAGTTGTACCTGCCTAATAGGCAAACATCAATAACTGTATTTTTGTTAATTGCCCATTTATAAAGAGATTCTATCTGGGTATAGATGGCAGAGTCAGGGTTGCCTGAATGAAAAATTATTCGTACTGCATTTGATCTAGATTTAGAAGTTGCATTAACAACCTTGGGAATTTGAGCTGAATTTTTGAGAATAAATTGAGTTGCAATATCAGCAATTCCTTGGTTGCAGCGAAAAGTCTCAGATAAGTAAGTTGTTTTGGTGTAGCCAAAATTATTTTGAAAATCAGTCATCACTCGAATATCTGCACCTGCAAACCTATAGATAGATTGCCAGTCGTCACCAACAGCAAATAAGATAACGTCACTAGATTGCCCTATCATGCTTTTTATCATATGGGCTCTGGCATTGCTCATATCTTGAAATTCATCAACTAGTATTATCTTAAATGGGTGTTGATATACGCCAGACTCCAATGCATCGCAGGCGTTAAGAAGCATATCCTCAAAATCAATTTCATCTCTTTCATCAAGGCGTTTTTGATATTCAGAAAGAATAGGTTTAAAAATCTCAAAAAATGCTCTAAATCTTTCATTATGTTTAATGCCGGCAATCTTTATCTCAATATCTTCTAGCTTAAGTTTATTGCTTTTGAAATGCTTTATCGCAACTCCTAGGAGCTGAATTATTGATTCTTCGTTGTAAGGCGTATCTTTTGCTAACTCTCGATATTTTTTCCAGCCTATAAAATGAGGGTCTTCTCCAAAAGAGATAATCGATTCATTTAGCAGCTTGCTCCAACTCCAATCGTTGAAGTTGGCACTGGTAGTTTGGAACCAGTTAACTTTGGCCTCTTTTAGTAATTTGGCTTTATCTAGAGCAATCTGCTCATAAGACCTTTTGCCATTAACAGCCCATGCCTCTGGAGCTTTGCCAAATTTGTTTAGCCCAAAATGCTCATGCCAACAATTGATTTTGGGGTAGTAAAAGTCAGGTCTATATCCGCCGATCCATTGTTCATTTGGCCATTCATCAAATGGATACTCATATTTGAATTCAATGCCATGTAGAGTTAACCAGTTTGCAATACGCATTTCCTGAAAGGAACGAACGGTATCTTTTGAAAGGGTTCTGTGTAATTTAATGAAATCGCTAGATATTGATCCGAATTGATGTTTTGTAAGATCATCAATTGATGTGTTGTCGGTTAATTCAAAGAGGCTTTTAATTTCCTCCTCTGGCTCCCCTTGAAAGAGTGATATAAATTGAGCCGCATATTCGGATAACGTTGAGTCAATAGCAATAACGGCATCAAAAATTTCAGCAATTTGACTGTTAAGTGCTGCGGGAGTTGTAGTCCATGGAGCCACTCTTTTAGTTGAATAGCTATTTCCTATTTTGTTTCCCAATCCATGGAAGGTGTCAACTACAGGGCTTGCAAATCCATCTTCCTCTAGTCCAAGGGTTGTTGAAATGCGACTTTGAATTTCCTCCTTCACTTTATTGTTAAATGAAAGAATTAGAATTTCATCTGATCTGGCGTAACCCTTTTTAATTAGATAGCCGACTTTAGCAATTAAAGTAGATGTTTTTCCAGAGCCGGCTGCAGCAATCACTAAATTTCGATCTTCCATAATGATTGCAGATTCAATTTGCTCGTCTGTAAGAGGCGTTTTTTCTACAGAACGAAAAAAACTTGCGAACTTTATTTTTTCATTATTAACAAAATTTTTATTCCATACGTCAATTTCTGAATAATCACCTTGAACTAATTTATCAATAGAATTAATTTCAGAAAGTATGTTTGATAGACAAGGTCTGAGAAGAGTCAAACTTCCAAGACTTTGAATATTTGATTTCTGTGCAGCTTTAGCAATTACATCTTTGACATTTTTATGTCGAAAATAGCTATCTCTAGATTTAAATGAATCTAATAATTTTTTAGCCTTAAAGAATTTATTTATATTACTTATCGCAATGTCTAGCTCTAATGCTAGCTGATGAGGTACACCATGAATTTCATGTTTTTTCATCAGTCCATCGAAGGTCAGAGTAGACCAAAAAAACCCCTTTGTTACCTTTGTGTTCGAAATTTCATTCCAGTTAAAGTTGGTCTTATTGAGACCAATCCCATAACTAGAAACATGAATTTTCCATTTGACTCCTTTGAATAATCCTGCAAAGAATCCTGGCTCCCAATTTGTTTGCATATGTTGTGTGCAGAAAGAATAAAAGTTTATATGGCTAATTAATAGCTTAAAACAAGACTAACATATGCAGCTTGATTTTAATCATTTTCCATGAATGCATTGAACTTGTACCAAGAATATCAGTCGGCCATTCAAAATTAATGACTAAAATATTTGATGCAGATTTATAAACTTATTGCTTATGTGGTTTTCGTAAAAGGTAGGGCGCTCTCTGAATTTCTGTGAATATTGAATTTATTTGAGGCGTAGTCCAAAAAATATGTTTTATATATATGGCTCCTGGACTATCTTTCGCTGTAATTAATGATAGTTGGTAAGCGGTCGAAAAGTGAGTTTATCTTTGCCCCTTTCTTTTTAGGTACGGAATTCACTTTAATTCCTAGCTGGCTCAATACATGAGCCACCCACACCCCAAAATGCTAAATATGCTAATCGGACCCGCCATCATCTCTTTCTTACTACCTATACAAATCTATGCCAATGACATTCAACATTACCGCCCTGAAACGGATCTTTACGTACGTATTGCACGTGATACAGCCGTATTGATTGGTTTGCCTAATCTCATGAACCGCTTCCCAGTCATCAACCATGACCAAGAGCTCATTCTGAGAGAGGCCACCAAATATGATCGACCCCTTAAAAGAAGAAAACAATTCATTCTCAAATTCTTGAGAAGTACCAAAACCTTTTCAAATATCTAGAGAGATTCGGTTTAGCAATTGCTATGCAATTCATCGTGCCAATCAAATATTTGAGCATTTAAGACAAGCACGATTTTAAAAAACTTTGAAACTATGAAAATTTCTAGATTAATATAATAAGAATTAACTTATATAAATAAATTTATTTACCGACAATAATTACCACTGAGAGTTTTTTTATGATTTTATCTCCACAAGCACGAACAGAATACATTCAGAATGTAATGAAGTCAGAGCCAATTAGAACAAGGCGCGTTTACTATAAAAATGAAACTAAAGATTTAAAAGTTTACAGGTTTGATTTAAATAATTTAATTTTCAATCAATACAACGACCGTATTGCAGTGGAGATGAAGACACGGTTTGCAAAGATTGGTGAAGTGGCAAATATTTATACTGAAGACCTTGAGGAAACTATCTGTAAGATTCTCTGGGATGAAAGCCTTAATAGAAATATTGCCACATTAAAAAATATAGAAAATATAGGTCAGCAGGAGCCCGGGGTTATCACATTAGATGGTGTCATTATAGATGGTAATCGTAGAGCGATGCTTCTTAAAAAACATCTAAAAAATAATTGGTTTGAAGCCGGCGTAATAGAGGAAGTTCTTGCAGATAACAAAAAATATATCAGAGAGCTTGAAACTCAAATTCAGTTTGGAACAGATGACAAAGTTGATTATGAGCCAATAAATAAATATCTTAAGGTAAAAGATTTTTATGATGTTGATAAGCTAAGCATTGAGCAAATTGCTGATTTATTTAATGAAGGCGAATCAAAAATAAATCAATACTTAGATGTCATGCGTCTTATGGATGATTACCTTAAGTATATAGATGCTGAAGGTATTTATACGTTACTAAAATTTATCAGTCCTGGAAAGTCTGGAACAAAAGAAGGGCCATTTATTGACTTAAGAAATAACTTATCACAGCTAAGAAATAATGGAGGCAAGGGTAAGGTTGCATGGGCTTACACTGAATCAGACGTTGATGACTATCAACGTATTTATTTTGATTACATTAGATCAGAGTGTACAGACCCTAAAAATTTACGCTTATTGGCTCCCGCGAAAACAAATTCTAAAGGCGGGATATTCATGTCTGAGGAAATATTTAAGGAGTTAGTAAGTAAACACGATAATGCTCTTTGGCATGAAGCTTCGGACTTGGAGGATTTCCAAGATTTCTCAAAAAGAGCCGAGTGTGCAAATCTTAGTTATGAAGATATTGCAAAAAAACGTGAGCTTGAATGGCAGTCAAAAATCAATATAGACACTATGCAGGGCCGTCTATTCAGGGCAAACTCTAATTGGACTGATGTTAAAGAGGGGGCTAAGCCAGGGGTTTTATTAAGTGACGCCCTTAAGAAGTTGGAAATGATTACTGATGCCCACCTAGAATTTGATGATTTTCTAGTCGATCCAGAGGCTCAAGAAAATGCCAGAAAATTAAATAGCAGAATATACAAAATTAAGAAAGCAATGGGACTGTGACTCGGGATGTAATTACTCTCGACTACATAGCGCATGAAGAAATTTTGCGTTTGACAGCTGTTGCAGGGCGTATATTTTCACATCCGGCTTTAAAAATTACCTTATTGCGACTTGGTGCAGTTATTGAAGGCGATATATGCACCATAAAAGTTACTCAAGATAAATTAGGAAGTATTAATAGGCAGCTATCTGAATCAATTAAAAAAGCTGGATTTGAGCTTGGTCAATCATCAGATATGTCAGATGAGTTGAGGAAGGTGTTTGATAAAGAACTTGCTTTCCAAATTTTCTCAAATAAGGCAGTTAGTTTGTGGTCTGGGAAAACTATACCCGAAGAACTCAATGAATTTGAGAGCGTAATTGCAAAAAAAATAAATAGAAAACTTAGTAACTTGCAATTTTTATCTGCTATGCATTTAGCTTTTTCTCAAAATGCATGTAATTTTTCTGTCCCCGGGGCAGGAAAGACTACGATTGTGTACAGTGCTTTTGCTTTTTTAAATCACTTACCAATTAATGATTTAAAACATATAGATAGAATTTTAGTGATAGGCCCGTTGGCCAGTTTTTACGCTTGGAAAAGGGAGTTTAAGGAATGTTTTGGTCGAGAACCTAAATACGTAAGATTATTTTCAGGTATGTCAGTAAGAGAAGTTGACAACGTTTTGCTTGGCCTTTCGCCAGATTGTGAAGAATTAGAGTTAATACATGTCTCATTCCAGACGGCAGTAAATCTTGAGGACAAGTTAAGGTGCTTTTTAAACTCCCCGACAAAGAAAACAATGTTAGTCGTTGATGAGGCTCACAACATAAAAAGAGAAAATGGAATATGGTCTTCAGCTTGTTTGCGCTTATCCTCAAATGCTTCATCAAGGGTTGTTTTAACTGGTACTCCGGCACCAAATGGATACGAGGACTTATTTAATTTATTTCAGTTTTTATATCCGGATAGAAACTTAATTGGGTTTCCCCGAGCTAATTTAGTCGCAATGTCTGAGGGTGTGATGAGCTCAGAGAGCTTAAGAAAAAGAATACAACCATTCTTTACAAGAATTACTAAGCAACATCTTGGCTTACCCCCAATCCAGGAATTTTTGCAAACTTTAAATATGTCTTCTGCTGAATTGAAGATATACCGAAATCTTGAGGACTTAATTTTTAAGTCTGCTAGCTTTGGCTCATCCCAGAAAGTTACTCCAATCCAACGGGCTGGGCTTATTAGGCTTAGACAAGCAGCTTCAAATCCTAAAATGCTATTAAAACCTTTAGAGGATTTTTTTGAAGAAGATGTTGCTTTATCTGATCAACAAATTTTGATTACTGATGAAATTATGTCTCTAGTGGATAAATTTGATCCGTTAGTTGATTCTTCAAAGCTAGGAGAGTTAATTCGAATCTGTAGGCAGAAGATTGAGCAAGGGGAAAAAGTTCTAATTTGGAGCTATTTTATTTCTACTATAGATTTAATTGAGTTTGCACTTAGTAAAAAACTTTCTAAAAAAGTATTAAGAATTACTGGCAAAACACCATCAGAGGGAAATCCCGACTCATATGATGAGTCTCTAATTACTAGGGAAAAAATTATTACAGAGTTTATTGATAATCCTGATTCAATGATATTAATTGCAAATCCTCAGGCTTTGGGCGAATCAGTTTCACTTCACTATAGTTGTCATACTGCAATTTATTTTGATAGAGATTTTAATTGTGGAAAATTTATTCAGTCTAAAGACCGCATTCATAGATATGGCCTAAAAGACGTTACCACCAACTATTATTATCTTACATACGACGTAACTGTAGACTGGGATATTAATGATAGATTAACTTTGAAAGAGAGGCGAATGAATAGCCTACTAGAAAGAGATGAAATTCCTCTTTTTAAAACTATTGAAAATGAATCATCAGAGTTTGAGGATATTCGACAGGTTTTAAGGTCTTATGCAAAGCGCAAACTTTTGTAAAACTTTTGTAGGGTATCAAGGTTTTGTCTCATTGATAGACATGGCCAATCAATTTAACCTCCAGTTAGAGCAGCTATGCATAGATATCCAGGCACTAAATAATCACAAGATTGATTCTCTTAAAAATAGCTGTAATTTACTTCTGGATTCAAAAATCTTCCATATGAATTCTGAAGGGGTTCTTTCTTCGGAATCTGATTCTGCGAAGGGTATTGAGAAATTACGTAGTTATTTATTGTCAAATGAGTTTATTGATATTTTATCGCCAGCTCTTAAATACTACTCTGGAGATTTAGTTATTGATAGTTGCTTGTTGCCCTCTGAATACGTTACATATCCTCAAGTGGCATTCGCAGTTGGAATTTTAGAGATGCCATTTTTAACTCGCTATTGGCCAATACAGCATGATTCACTCCAAAGATTACACAAAGTAGCAGAGGCAGTTAATAAGGCTGAACTATCTAAAGAAAATTTTTCAGTTATTGATTTGAAAAATAAGCTAAATAAACAGTCTGAACTAGGTTTAGAGGCTGAAGAATGGTTTTTGAGTTGGGAAAAAAATCGGCTCGCGGGACATGTGTTTTCTAATTTAATTTCTAGGGTGTCTGATTTCAATGTAGCTGCTGGGTATGACCTAGTTTCATTTAAAAGTTTGGATTCTTTGACATTTAATCGTTACATTGAAGTTAAGTCATACTCTGAAATTCCAAGAATTTTTATTTCTGCTAATGAGCTTGAGGTTGCAAGAAAATATCAAGATGAGTATGTTTTGGTAATATTGGACCGTACTAAGTTCAATGATAAAAATTACGTTCCGATTGAATTTGTGAATCCATATGCTCTATTGATGTCGTCTGAAAAGCCCGAATGGATCACTGTTAGTCCCGAATCATATAGAGTTGATTTCAGTTTCTAACTTTGCACTGTATTTATGTACAGTTTATACTGACTCCTCAATTAATACGCACAAAATAATTATGAACAGGTTTTATTAAATGGCTCGCAAAAAACCCCTAAAAGTTGTGGAATTATTTGCTGGTGTTGGCGGTTTTCGCCTGGGCTTAGAGGCCGCAAACTCTGATCCTGACCTAAATTCACCGTTTGAAGTTGTGTGGAGTAATCAATGGGAACCATCCACAAAAATACAGCATGCGTCATTAGTCTATGAAAAAAACTTTCATGCGGGTATTCATACAAACGAAGACATATTCGAAATTGTTAATAGTGATGAAAAATTTTCCAATTTATCTAAATTAGCACCGGATTTAGTTGTTGGTGGGTTTCCTTGTCAAGACTATTCTGTAGCAAAGCCTTTAAATAAATCAAAAGGGCTAATAGGTGAAAAAGGAGTTTTATGGTGGGCTATCTATAGACTTTTAGAGCGCCAGTCTGTAACTAATCCAGTTAAATACTTAATTTTAGAGAATGTTGATAGATTAATTAAGTCACCCACGAATAACAGGGGGCGTGACTTTTCTGTGATGCTTTCAAGTCTAATGAAGCTTGGGTATGCTGTTGAGTGGAGAATTGTGAATGCTGCTGACTATGGTTTTCCCCAGAGAAGGCGCAGAATCTTTATTGTGGCTTACCATCAGTCAACTAAGCTGTATAAAAAATTATCTAAAGCAATAACAGCTGATGAAGTTAATAGCTGGCTGTCTAATGATGGAGTTTTGCCTTCCGGCCTCCCCGTCGAGAGTAATCCAGATATTGACTTTCTAGAGTCAGGTGAAATAAATTTAGATCCTCATATACAAACTGAAATTTATAAGCCCAAAGTAAATTTGAAATCACTTTTTGAGAATTGTGGCGTTGCTATAAATGGTCAATATTGGACTAGGGCGGTCAAACCAGCTTTGATATCTGACTTTAGAAAATTTGTCGGGACCAAAAAACCTAAAACTCTAGGTGATGTAATTAGCAAAACAAAAAAAGTGCCAGATAGTTACTACATTGACTCATCATCATTGGAGAAATGGCGTTTTTTTAAGAATGCTAAAAGTATTCAACGAATAAAGAAAAATGGAATTGCATATACCTTTGATGAGGGTGGAATGGTCTTTCCTGACAAGCTCGATAGGCCAGCAAGAACAATTATTACTGGAGAAGGTGGTCCTAGCCCTTCTAGATTTAAGCATGTCGTAGAAGATAAGGCTGGCAAGTTAAGGAGATTGGTTCCGGAGGAACTCGAAGAGCTTAATGGTTTTCCAAGAAACTTTACGGCTCACCCATCAGTTGTTGATATTAAAAGAGCTTTTTTCATGGGCAACGCATTAGTTGTTGGTGTGGTTACTCAGATTGCAAAATCACTAGCATCTAAGCTTTAATAATATTTAATATGTAGTCATTGTTTAGCCAAAATGACTTTTTACCCTCAAACCCTCCCTGTGGGGTAATAAGTTTGTCTTGAGCGTTTTTTGCATGAGGTCTAACATGCCCCACGCTATGGTTTGATTTTTTTATAAAGCTATCATATTGGCCGGCAAGAATCTTATCTTTTGTATCCTGCCAAAGCATAGACATTTTTTCTAAATCATCTGCCGGCATGCCCCAAAAAAGTGATTTAATAAGTTGGGGATTTTTATCCTCATCAGTTTTTTTATAAACATAAAAAAGAAATTTCTGGGATAGCTGTTTATAAAGAGTGCTTTCCTCCCAGGCATCCTCTTCTATTATTTCCATCCAGTTAATCGCGGGAAAGGATATCGATTCCTTTAATTTCCCATTCTTTTCTAAGGCGATTGTCTTAATTACTGTGCCTGATTTTAGTAATTGACTAAATCCAGTATATGAAGAATTAACTTGTTTTTTTTGATTTGAAAGGCTTGTAAGTATTGAATTGTGTATATTTTTTGAAACTAATGCAAATGCACTTTTAGACTTTTTGGAATAGGGTATTCCAAGTCGTTCGCAAATTTGAGAGCAAGATAATTGGTGGTAGGTCGAAACTTTTCTGGAAATAACATCTTCAAAGGATTCGCCCTTAGAAGTTTTAATGTCGCCAATAGACGCTTTTTCTTTATCTTGCCTTAATTGAAAAAGAGTATTTAAGTAGCTGGTCTTTAGGCTAAAGGCTCTTCTTTTGGCTAGAATTCCACCGGGTGCTGCAGTTAAATCTTGAGAGTTTTTACCGGCCGTATTTGCTGCCAAATAGCTTGTGAACGACTCTGTTATTTCATTAGCTTTTCCGGAAGTAACATACTCTTTAATCTTTAACCAGTCCTGAGCGAATACTTCAATGTCTTCTTCAGTGTAATTAAGAAAGCCTACCCAGTCACATATTTGATCTAACTTATCTACTTCTTTTTCATGAATAAACATCAATAGTAGAATTTTTTGAATTTTTTTCCAAAGAGGTGTCTCAAATAGAGATTGGTAGTTATTAAATTCGTGATAATTAATAGCAGATAACTTAAGCCTTTCTTTAAAGCTTTTGCCAGCACGAGCTTTGTATATGAATTGACTTGTTTTTATTTCGATACCAGACTCTGGAATATCGGGTTCGGAGTCATTATTATTTTTTATGTGAAAAAGAAGCTCTTCTACTAATAACCCAAGCTCACCTTTGTTGCCAACTTTTTTTAATTCATTCGCCTTAAAACTTTTTTGCAAGTGCTGATTAAGACTTTTACCCCGAATTTTTTCTGCATAAGTCAATAAACTATCTTGATTAGTTGGGTCGTATCCTAATGAGTCAATATTTTTTAGATAATGAGAATTCTTCATTTACGCCCTTTGATGATTAATTTATTAAAATAATCTTCAGTAACAACATCGAAAATATTTGGTCTTACCCATGTATTTGCTCGGCTGTTTAGAGAGTTCTTGTAAGCCCATTGACCAACGGATAGAGCGCAGTTCTTATCAGAAATGAATCCTTTCCTAGATATCGCGCTATTCCTATCGAAATCATCTATTACTGTAGATAGCCACTTTTCTAAGTGAGTCAGGCCTGCAAGCTGATCAGATTTACTTCTGTTGCAGCTCTGGCAGCTTAATACAAAATTTTCAGCAAGATTTCTAGGATATTTTTTCCAGGGAATGAAATGGTCAACATCTGATGCTTTAATAATTGATTTGTTGCAGTAAAAGCATTTGCCTGATTGATAGTCTAGTAAGAGGGGGCGAATAGCATTCAAACTTTCTCTTGAATTGCCAAATAAAAAAGACTCGAGATCGTCTATTGGTCCAATGATTGACTGGTTTCTTTTATTTGATTTTATGTGCTCAATCCAACCTTGTTTTGCATACTGAATAATATATTCGCTAAATTTTCTAAAACAAAACCCTGCCTCTGGAGTTAAAGTTAAGCTAGTTTTGTTGCTGGAATACTTGTAAATAAATTGGTTGGAATCATCTTGTAGATAAAAAACAGGATTCTCCCAAATAGTTCGAGTAATTTTTCCAAGCTTTTGTTGCCAAATCTTGTGACCTATTACTTTTGAAAAATCATCTACACCCAACTTCTCGGAGATATTCTGTAAGGTGGTGATTATTTCAGCTTGACCACCATTATTTTGGCTAAGTACTCCTGAGTTTGTTCCGCGAACGCCGGTTGAAAACTCTTTTATCTGAGGCCAATATATTTCAGAAAATCTGGCAGCAATTAATTCACTCTTAAGTTCTAGTGGATTTCCAAAATCATTGCCATACTCTATGGCCAAATCAGTAAGAGTAATTAGAAGTGCATATTTGTATGTTGCATTAAATGAACTATCGTCAAATAAGGTCTGTATTTTCTTCAGAAAAGTAATTTGGTCTTCTGCAGACGGAATTTCTATTGATGCATTCATTTCCAATACTTCGCTTTCTCTGGAATGATCCATCTAACACCACCTCTAGGGTCTGCCATATCAGACTCATATCTTGGTATCAAATGAATATGAAGGTGTGGCACTGTTTGGCCAGCTTCTTTACCGTCATTAATTCCGATATTGAATGAGGGCGGATTGAATTCCTTCTTAAGTTGCTTTTGAGCGCTCTCTAATAAAGCCAGTAAGGCTAACTTTTCATCCTGAGTA
>JACCEB011024149.1_pt1 | contig 13993 bp, 24 predicted proteins | sample 7454761 | NCBI WGS metagenome assembly JACCEB01 (sample SAMN15323454, study PRJNA562643) | freshwater metagenome | isolation source: river surface water | place: USA:Blue River Watershed | collected 2017-08-18 | reverse complement strand
TTAGAACTGAAAGTTACTCTTCAAGAACTGTACCATTTTATGGTGGAGAGACATTTAAACTTACATCATCAATTGATGCTGGTGATGCTGGTACTTTAAACATTCAATGTTTAACTGGCATATCAACTTCAAAAAGATTAAATCTTGGTGATTTTGTTCAGGTAAATGATGAAATTATGAGAATCAGTTCTATACCCACAGACACTTCAATTCAAGTATTTCGTGGTTATGCAGGAACTCGCCAAGGAAGTCATCCAATTAATTCGATTCTTAAAAAAATTGATGTAATTCCGATCGAATTTAGAAGACCTTCAATCATCCGTGCCTCTGGACATACTTTCGAATATCTTGGTTATGGACCTGGAAACTATTCGACTGCTCTTCCCCAAGTTCAAATTAAGACTCTTACTGAGAGAGAAGATTTCTTAGTTCAAGCACAAGAAAGATCTGGTGGTGCTGTAATTTATACTGGAATGAACAGCAGAGGTGATACATTTAATGGTAACACAAAAGTCTCTGCATCTAGTGGACAAACAATTTCTTATGATATTCCAAAACCAACAATTACTGGCCAAGATCCTTCAAAATTAAGTGTTGCATTTGATGAGGTCACTGTAAGAGAAAGAATTCTTGTTGAAGGTGGAACATCAGGATTTGTTCTTTCACAATTTGATGGTCCTGTTACCATGACCAGATCATTAAGAGTTAAAGGAAAAACAACTTTAAATGGTCAACTCAGAGTCACATTTAGGGATAAAGCAGTCAATGAAAATAGTGGATCTATTGTTTCTAAAGGTGGTATTGGTGTAGGAGATGATTCTTATTTTAGAACAAAAGTTGAAATTGTAGGTCAATTAAAAACTGGAACTGGAATTGTTCCAGATGAAGACATGGGTGCTTATATTGGAAGACCAGGAATTGCATATAGCGATGCATACATTGGAAACATTAGAGTTGGTGCTGCATCATCAAATACAATTGATACTAGGTCTGGTGGTCTTACAATTAATGCAACAAGTGGTAATTTAGTTCAAACGGCAAGTGCTGGTATAGCACAAACTGCAACGACTGGAAAAGTTACAATAACTGCATCTGTAAATGATGTTGAAATCAACGCAGGAACTGGTAAATCAATTTCTCTCCAAAAATCGACTTACATTACTGGAGATTTAGAAGTTAGAGGTGCATCAAGCGTACCTCCAGGTGTAAATAGTGGAACAATTCGTGCAAATTATCTTGAAATTCCAAATATAACTCCAGTTGGAGGAATTGTAATATGGTCTGGTAATGAAAATCAACTTCCAGCAGTTACTGTTAATGGTAGTGTCGTTACGATGTGGTCAGTTTGTGATGGCCGTGCAATTAGTAGAACTACTTATAGTTCATTATTTTCACTTATTGGAACTAAATTCGGTTCTGGTGATGGTTCTTCTACTTTTAATTTGCCAGATTTGAGAAATAGATTCTTAATCGGTTCCAATTCTGATAGTGGAACTAGTATCGAAGGATCGACAACGAGAACAGGTGGAACTAAAGATGCCATAGTTGTAACACATAATCACCCATTATCTGGAGACGGTTCTCACCAACATGGAGTAACTATTGCCCAAAGTGGCACTTTAAGTATGAATGGAACTTCTGGTCCTGGAGGTGGTCATAATCATCCGGGAAGTGCAAACCCAGTTTCAATTGATCATAATCATGGTGGTAGCGCAAACCCAGCTCCTGCCGATCATAGTCATGGTGGTGGTACAAATCCTGCAGGAGGACATAGACACAGTTATGTAAGAACCAATGAAAGCAATACTCCAAAACAACCAGGGGGTGGACCACAAGCAAATAGAGGAGTAAATCCCGCAAATACTGATTTTGAGCCAGATCATAATCATGGTTTGTCAATAAATCCCGCTGCCGCCATCCATGGACATTCTGTAAATATAAACCCAGGTGGAGGTTCTCATGGACACTCAATAACATTAAATCCGGCACCAGATCATCAACACGGAACTCCAGTTTCTGGTGCAAATCATGGTCATCCAGGATCAGTTGTTACTGGACCTGGGGCACATCCTCATACTGTAGAACCCGCAGGATCTTCTGGTACCAACCAAAATCTCCCACCATATTACGCCCTTTATTATATCATGAGAATACTTTAACTAAATACTAATAAAATCCATATAAGATGGCAAATATCAAAAAATCATTTAATTTTAGAAATGGTGTTCAAGTTGATGATGATAATTTTATAGTAAATCCAAATGGATTGGTTGGAATTGGTTCAACAATTCCAACTGAATCTTTGGATATTCAGGGTAATATAAGATTAAGAGGGACATTATATGCAGATGATATTGAAACTGGTTCAATTACAAATACATCAGATACTGGATCAGTAACTTTTAATCTTGTAAATGTTGGAATAACTTCTATTAAATCTGGAATTATTTCTGCATCGTCTGGAATTGTAACTTATTATGGTGATGGATCAAAACTTCAAGGATTACCAACATCACAGTGGGTTGATGTTAATCCTGCATTAAATGGATATACAAGTATTTACGCGGCAGGAAATGTTGGAATTGCAACAACAAATCCAATATATACATTTCAAGTTGGTGGAAATTATAGCGTATCTCCATTTCTTAATGGTGTTGGTATTGATCGCACTGGTAATATTTTCGCAACTGGCAATATTACCATTGGAAATAATTTAAATGTAACTGGTATTACTACATCATATTCTTTTAGTGGATTTGGAACAAATATTACTGGAATTAATGCTGAAAACATAAGTAATGGTACATTAGATAATACAAGATTACCCAATAATATCAATAAAACAACCGGTATTATAACTGCCAACTCTTTTTATGGTAGTTTTGTTGGTATTGCATCAACTGCAAAAAATCTTACAACAGATGCAAATATTGATATTATTTCAATAATAAGTGATTATTCAAATCTTGGGGTAACCACATCAAATTCATTAAATGCAACTAATTTTATTGGAGTAGGGACAAATAATACTAATTCTGATATACACATAAGAAGAGTTGGATCTGATGCCGAATTGCAAGTAACATCAGATTCAAATATTGCAAAAATTATATTAGGTAAAGATGTTACGTTAACTAGCAATAATACTATATTTAAATTTAATGATACCTCGGGATCTACTCATCCACAGAGTGGTGAAAATTGTTTTGATATTATAAACTATGCACCAGGTAATTTTAATAGTTTTATTCGTCCAGAATCAACTCCAAATTTAAAATTTAATTGGATTAATCACTCTACTAATGCTATTTTGATGTCATTGACTTCTGGAGGTAATCTTGGATTAGGAAAAACAAATCCAAGTTTAACTTTTGAAGTTGTTGGTACATCTACGATTACATCAAACTCCTTCGTTGGTGGTGATTTTAGTGTATTTGGAAGTATAAGTGGTAGTTCTTTAAATATTACTGGTTCAACAACTTTAAATTCAACAAGAATTAATGCATCAGTTGGTATTTTTGCAAATTCTCCAAATTATAGTTTACAAATTGGTAATACCTTAAGTGCATCTGGAACTAGTGGAACTGGAGTTGGAATCAGTTCAAGTGGAAATGTCGTATTAAGTGGCATTATAACCGCTTCAAAGTTTGTTGGTATTGGTTCAGATTTAACTTTAATTAATCCAACAAATATAAGTTCCGGAACACTTACTAATGTAAATATCTATTCACCAATCACAGGAATTATAACAGCAAGTTCTTTTTCTGGATCTGGATCTAACCTCACAGATCTAAATGCATCTAATATTTCTTCTGGAACTATTGGGGGATCTGTAAATGTTAATACGGGTGGAATTATAACAGCAAGTTCTTTCTCTGGATCTGGATCTAACCTCATAAGTCTAAATGCATCTAATATTTCTTCTGGAACTATTGGGGGATCTATAAATGTTAATACTAGCGGTATTGTAACAGCAAGTTCTTTCTCTGGATCTGGATCTAACCTCATAAGTCTAAATGCATCTAATATTTCTTCTGGAACTATTGGGGGATCTATAAATGTTAATACTAGTGGTATTGTAACAGCAAGTTCTTTCTCTGGGTTGCTAGATCCATCAAATATACAAGATGGAATTATTTCATCTGATATTACAATTAGTAATAAACTTGGAATTGGTACAACAGAGGCAAAAAATACTCTTCAAGTTTCTTTATATGGAGTAGAAACTGGAATAGGTACGTTTATTGCAAGTCCTGGAATTGGGTATACTGTCGATAATTATAATACAAATGATATTCTGTCTGCAGAATATACAATTATTCTTGGTTTGGGAACAAATTATCAATCTCAAAAAATTTCTGTCATATCTAACTCTATAAACGCATTCTCCACAGAATACGCATTATTAAAAAATAATAATACAATTGGAACTTTTAATGTAACTATTGGAACAGTTGATGAAGAAGGTTCAATCTATCCTCAAGCAAGATTAAACATTGTCCCATCAACTGGTATGAGTGGATTAACAACATACAGACTTGTAAGAACTTCTATTGCTCCATGGATACCAACACTTTTAGTGTAGTTGACATAAGACTCAAAATCCAGTAGACTACCTTTGTCCCGGTTGAAGATGAGAACTTAGCTTTCTTTAAGACACTTGAAGAACTGTCCACCACATCCCCACCAAGGGGATTTTTTATTGCTATAATATCAAGACAGACAACAATCCACCATGATTCCTCTTCTTCGTCCTCACCAGCAACGTGGTTTCAATTCCATGGAGAAGTATTCCCTTGGGCAATTGATCATGCCTACTGGTGCTGGTAAGACTCTCACAATGATCTTTGATGCGATTCGTGAGTTTTCTAATAGCATTGATAAGACCATTGTAGTCGTTGCTCCAAGGATTCTTTTGGCAGAGCAATTGTCGTCAGAGTTTCTTGAGCACATTACTAATGCTCATGTGATGCATGTACACAGCGGTGAGACTCATCACTTTAGTGCAACACGTCCTAATACTATTCGTAAGTGGTATGAAAACACTGATGGTCATAAACTGATTTTCACGACTTATAATTCTTTGATTCGTATTCAACAGTCTGATATTAAAGTTGATACAATCTATTTTGATGAAGCACATAACAGTGTAAAGAAATCATTCTTTGAATCTACTCAGTATTTTTCAGAGAATGCTAGTCGTTGCTATTTCTTCACTGCGACTCCTAAGCACTCTGCAACTATTTCTAAACCTGGAATGAATGATGGTTCGGTGTATGGGCAAGTGATTTGTTCAATTCCTGCACCTGAACTTGTAGAGAATGGTACAATTCTTCCTCCTAAAGTTTCAGTCAATAAAATTGATGTGATTCGTGACAAAGACTATGGTGCAGAGCGTGATTGTATGACTCTTTTGGATACGATTGTCAATGAGGATCATATGGAAAAGGTTCTTGTTGCTGCACCTAATACTAAGGTTCTCATGCGTATGCTTGCTGAGACAGAATTCATGACTGAGGTTCAGTCTTATGGATATGATGTTCTGTGGATTACTGCCAAGTATGGTGCATTCATTAACAACAAAAAGGTTTCCCGCGAAGTGTTCTTTGATACTCTGACTGAATGGGGTAAGGATTCTGAAAAGAAGTTTATCATTCTTCATTATAGCATTCTTTCTGAAGGCATTAACTGCCCTGGACTTACATCTTGCATTATGATGCGTAACATGGATGTGATTCAGATGTGCCAGACAATTGGCCGTGTGATTCGCGTTGATCAACGCGATGCTGCTAGGATTCGTAGTGGAGAACTCATCTCAGGAGACCTTCAGAACTACTCCAAGGCGTTTGGAATGATTCATGTGCCTGTTTATAGCAATACTGGAATCGGCACCGCCAGGCGTCTCCAGGAGGTCGTAGACACCGTTTTCGTAAATGGTGATGCTGCCATCAGCGTTGCCAAACGCTGAGTTTTCTGCTACACTATCCACGTACAAAAGGAATCCACCAATGCGCTGCAAAGTCCAACTCTACGTCGCTGGCAAGGTCTTCGATGAGATCGTTGAAGCAAGGGACTATGATGATGCAAAACGAACTGCTATTGCTCGCAATCCAAGCGCAAGGATCATTGGTGTAACTGCAGTATTTCGATGAACATTGAGAATGAACACATTTTGGATGCAGTTCCAGGTGATCCAAATGGATATGTAACTAAAGACCTGGAATGGGCAGCAGTTCCTTGGGGTAAGAAATTCATTATTGTTTACAAGGGACAGCAAGTACATACTGCAAATAACTATAAGACAGCAGTATCTTATATTCAAAAACAAGTTAAACTTCTTAAGAATAACACACCTGGACCTTTGGACAAATTTGTATGACAACTATCTTTAAACAGACTTCGGATGAACCTTATGATCGTCATGATTATGAAGTGTACTTGAAAGGTGAAAAGAAAGTTTTCTTTGATAATTGGGAAGATACTTTTAGATATTGGTGGGAAAATAAACAAGTTCCTGACTTTTTAGATTATATTGTAGTAAAAGATAAACAAAAGGTTAAGAGCAAAGGATTTGCTCAATAAATATTTGAAGAATCGGGAAACAATATGATTAGTCTGTTTCTCACAACAACAATCACTTGTAGTCAAGCAGTTCAAATTATAAACCGTATTCAAACTCACATTAATATATCTCAACAAGTTAAAATAGAACTTATTGAGACTATTCGTAAAATTATTCCTACATGTCCTGTGATAGTTAAAAAAGATGAAAAATGAATCTCAAGTTGACAAATGGAATCGAGGTTTAACTCTTTTTGAAGAGAGTGTACTAAAACCTGATGCAGAATTACGAAACTGCGCTCACAATCAAAAATGTTACAATGAACTTATGGCAGTTCGTGAAAATGTGTTAGAATATCTGAAAACTTTAAGGAAATGAGTTTTACTTACATATACTTTGTTATATTTTTTTGTATTGCTTACTTGATTGTTACTGATCAATCCGTAGCGAGGGCATTTTACATGCTTACTCAATTAGCGAGAATAGAATATGAAAAAACAAAGTGGTGGATACTTCACAATCCTGCGAATCCTATTGTAAAGTATCTTATCTGGAGAAGGGCAATGAAACTTGCGATGGAAATTGAAAAAGAAATTAAGAATAGAAAATGAATCAACTATTAGAAAAAAATGGATTTTTTGTAATTAAAAATTTTATTACAAAAAAGAGAGCAAAACAATTATCCAAGGAATTTATAAAATTTTGTAAAACTAATCCTGATGAATGTTGTGCAGACAACCAAATTCCAGGAACTCCAGCAAAATATAATTACGAATCTTTTTTAGAACTTTTATGTGAAAAAACACCTGATGTTTCTAAAGTTATTGGGGAATATGTTCTTCCAACATATTCATATTCCAGGGTTTATAAAAGTGGAGATACTTTAGAAAAACACACTGACAGAGATTCTTGTGAGGTTTCTTTGACAGTCCATCTTGATAGTGATCATGAATGGGAAATATGCTTAGAAACACCAGAAAAAGAAAAAAAGTCAGTTATTTTGTGTAATGGTGATGCATTAGTTTATTATGGATGCACAATTCCTCACTGGAGGGAATGTTATAATGGAGAATATTATTCGCAAGTATTTTTGCATTATGTAAAAAGTAAAGGATCTAGAAAAAAATTTTATTTTGATAAACTTAAAGATTTAAATAAAAATATAAAAAATTATATTGAAGTATTTGAAAATATTATTCCTGATGAATTATGTGATAGGATTATAAATGAATATAATACTTCTGAAGAATGGAGTAATTCTCTTACAATTAGTGGTCTGAATAAAAATGTCAGAAATTGTCAATTAATTGATATTTCAACAAAACAATCCATAGATAAAAACGAAATTATAAGAAAAAAAATAGATGATGACATATATGCTGTTGTCTCAAGTATCTTTTCTAAAATGAATAATAAGTATAATAATTTATCTGCAAGTAAAGATTCTGGATACGGATTATTGAAATATGAAGAGGGAGGATTTTATGTACAACATACCGATAATCATACAGAATACCCAAGAACTTTATCATGCTCTCTTTGTTTAAATGATGATTATGAAGGTGGTGAATTTGGTTTTTTTGATAGGGAATTGAAGTATAAACTTAAAAAAGGATCTGCGATTGTATTTCCATCAAACTTTATGTATCCTCATGAAATTATGCCTATAACAAAGGGAACAAGATACTCTATTATTACATGGTTCAACTAAATATAAAAAAAATCAATAAATTATGCTCTCCACACAATATCGTCTTCGTCTTGAATTTATTTGTGACCGAATTGCAAAACATAAAGAAGTTAAATTGGAAGATATGATTTGGGCAGAGAAACTTGCAAAAGCAAATCGTAGTGCAGGTACAATGCTCCGTCAGGCAAGGAGAAAAGCAGAAAATCCTAATATGCAAGAAGGAGATTTGGATGATTTTTTAAATCAACTTGATATTGGTGGTACTGGACACGAAAGTAAGGGAATCTCTAGATTTAATAGTGTTGATGAAATTGTAGATTTCTTTACAGAAGATAAACCAGAGGATTGGAGACAACGTGACTGATCTGATACAGTTTATGTCTCATGAACTTTACTTATTTGTTGCGTTCATGAGTGGTCTTGTGCTAGGATACATCATAGGTAAACTTGAGGGTAATGACTGAAAAACAACCTAATGATCTTGGAAAAGCACTCCAAGAATGGTGGGACTCTGATGCCTGCAAAAAAATGCAGAAGGAAAATGAAGAAGCAAAGCAACGTGCAATAGGAAAGTATCATATGCTTTCTGAAGAAGATAAGGTTGATATGGTTCAGGCAATCTGCTATATTATGTGTAAAGCAGAAAGTGAGGGAACCTCACATCGAGGATTGCAAGATGCACTAGGAATTTATCCTGTTGGATTTTGGGTAGATCATCTTATGGAGGTTCATAATGCTTTGTGGTCTTATTATCACGATAAAAAGCAAGAGCAAGATTTAAAAGATGATCTTGATGCACTTGAAAATTTTATGAGTAAAAAAGATGAAACCGAACTTTCGTGAAGTATTAGAAATGTCTTTTGAGGAAGGTGTCCGCTTTGATTATAATAGAGCACATAAGCACGTAGAGAATCCACATCCAGATGCTGTGATTGATTGTATTGTTGAAAATGCAATGAACTCTCTATATGAATGGTTTGAATTCCCAGAGGAGAATGTTCAATGAAAATCTTTCAAATTGCAAAATGGTATGTAAGAGAAGATTATGGTAAAGAATATTGCCTAACTCTTTTCTTTAATGAACATCATGCACTTCTCCAAGTTGCATTTGATATTGGTGAGTATGGTTCCTGGATTGAATGGCCTTATCTCCAAATTAATATGGGATATGGACGACTATTTTCTTTTTTCTTCACTGTTGGCAAGTTAGGTTTTACTTTTGATATTGCTGGACGTAATTGGCGTGATGAATTGTTTTATGTCAAAGAGGTAAAGGAATGAGTATCTCACAAGGTTTAGTAATGGAAGAAAATGAAGATCCAGGATTTGAAATCATTCATCTATCCTTTCGCAAGAAACTATCCGAGAGCATGTATGGGGGTCCAGTAAACTATTACTTTGGTAATATTGTATTCCGTTTGACAGATCCAGATGCAAAACGTAGAATGGAATACTACATGCAAGAGAATGAAGAACTTCGTGTAGCACCAGACCTAGAGTTGATGGAAAAGTATTACGAAGACCTTCACTTCAAGTTTGAAGATACAGATGAAGAAGATGAGAATGGTAACAAGTATAAAAAATGTGATATTGTAAACAAACATGGCATCAAGGATGAAGATGTATTCATCCGTGCTCACCGTCGCAACATGGCACCGCTCCATGACTTCATTCAATACAATGAGAAGTTTGATTGCTACCGAATGCACGAATACTTCCAAGACACACCCGTAGTTCGTGGTATAATCCAGTATCTACAAGACATGAAGGATGGTAAACCAAATCCTAGTAGAACGGTTTATCATGAACAATTTATTAATACACTTGAAAACCTTTGTTGGTGGTGGGACTGATGAAAGAATTTCCTGATAAAAGAGAACTTGATATTATGTGGACGGTTGCTACATCGTCCAGTATTGAAACTGGCACAAGACCCCAGTATGGGTTTGCCCAGATGTTGTATGATTACCTTGCAGACACAAAACCCCGCGTTCAACTTGGTGATGACAAACTTTTACACTAAACTTCCTGGCACAGATGTGCTTCGCAGCAAGATTGATGTCTTTACGATGTCCGACCCTGATGATGAAAAGGTTTTTCATCGGGTAGAACTCACGGTAGATAATTCTGGTATCTTTATTACTTCTTGTGAAGGAGGTGCTCGTGAGGATATGAGTATTGTCCATAAGGATTTGGCAATTGCCGTTGCCCGTGCTATTCTTGAAGCATACGGAGAAGTCTGATGAATCTCACACAAAAACGCAAACTCCTTAAGAAACTTGAAACTGCCTACAAAACCTGTATGGATTGTGGGAGAACCTATGGGGTTTATTCTGTAGGTTGTTCTTCTGTTTACACATCAACCTGTGATGTGTGTGGTGAAACCAAACCTATCACAGAAACTCGTGACTTTGCTTACTTTATTACTGGAATCCGCAAATTGAAACTGGAAATTGAAAATGAAAAGAGTAACCGTAAAACCCAAAAGCAGCAAGGCGAAGAACCGTCTTGCTAACATGATGGGAAACAATCCAATTTGTATTGTGGAACAAGACAAAGGTGATGGCATGATGTTTCTGGCATCTGAGAACCAGAAATACTTTTTCTGGGTGAATGTGAGCAACGATTGTCACTGGGAGTGTGACTGGGAGGTATTGTGAACTACCTTTGCCTCGTTGATGGTGTGGTAGAATATGGGAGCACTGATCCTGCTGCCTTTGCACATTACCATCTAATGTATGCCGAAGAACATCGTGATGCCGATGTTCAGTTTCTTACTCTGACTGATGAAGAGTATGATCAAATGTTCCCTGTAGATGAAGAACTGGAGGCAAAATGAGTTTCACCAAGACCATTTCAACTGTTGCTGCCCTTGCAAGTATTTTCGGTGCTGCTGCTGCTGGATGGAAACTTGCAGAATCTAACTCACCACAACCACCAACGGTATTAGACCAAAAACTGAATGAATTGGACAAAAAACTGGAGGATCTCTCTAAACCAGTACTAGAACCAGCACCTGTAGTGGTACCAGAGACTCCTCCAAAGGCAACCACGTTGCCTCCAGCACCCCAACAAACAATGCTACCTCCTGTAGCACCTCCACCACCACCCCAAGTAACAACGGAGACACAACAATGATAAATACTAATATCTGTTGAAACCGCAATCTCTACAGATAAGATTGGGTGCTCTTTTGGGCACCTTTTCTATTATAAATACTAATGCGGTTTCAATAGAATAGAAATGAACTATCTAAAGGTTTATTGTAACCTGATTAGGAAAGCAGAGAATAGAACTCTTCCTGAAGGTTATATAGAAAAGCATCACATATTTCCTATAAGTATCTTTGGAAATAATAATAGAATTGTAATACTTACACCAAGAGAACATTACATAGCACACGCACTATTAGAAAAGATTTGTATAAAAAGGTATGGGAATTGTAATAAAAAAACAAGGAAGATGACTTATGCTTTTTGGATGATGAGAGTATCTCAAGAGGGAAAACATACTAGATATTATAATTCTACTTTATATGAAAATTTAAAAAATAGGTGGATTAAATCTTTATCTGGCAAAAATAATCCATTTTACGGGAAAAAACATTCCGAAGATCTGGTGGAATTTTATAGAGAAAGTCAAATGGGCGAAAAAAGTCATAATTATGGTAAAAAATGGTGGAATGATGGATGTGGTGGTACTAAATTTTCTAAAGAATGTCCAGGAGAAGGTTGGTCTTCTGGTCGTGGAAATCTTACAAAAGAAACCAGAAGAAAAATGAGTTCCGCTCACAGAGGAAAAAAATGGTGGAATGATGGATGTGGAAATACAAAGTTTTCATTTGATTGTCCTGGTGATGGATGGAAGATGGGCATGAAGTAAAGACACTTGATAAACTGGCACACTGAGACTCTACAGGGTCTCTTTTTGGTCTATAATACTTTCATACCACACAGAAAGGAGGAACACTTGTGTCAGGTGGACATTTTGGCGATTGCGGTTACGATTACTACAAGGTAGCACAGTTTGCTGATGAGTTGGAAGTAGAAATCCAAAACAACAACAAAAAATTAGATGAGTATGAGTATGCTCCCAATTTTTCACCAGAAACTCTCAAGTATTTGAGGAAACAACTTCTCAAGATGCGTAAGATGGCAGAAATCATGAGGCACGTGGACTATTTGTATAGTGGAGACCACGGAGAGGATAGTTTCATGTATCGTGTAAAAGAAGTAGAGAAACACTGGAAAGAGTGTGAAGACCTTGCTACTCGTATGGATAAATGGAATGAGGAAGACGTAGTTTAGTGAATAAATAAAAATGTCTGTTTGGACGGCAATCTCTACAGACAAAGATTGGGTGCTCTTTGGGCACCTTTTCTATTATAAATAATAATGCCGTCCAAATAGAATAGAAATGAACTATCTAAAGGTTTATTGTAACCTTATTAGGAAAGCAGAGAACAGAACTTCTCCTGGAGGTTACACAGAAAAACACCATACATTTCCAAAAAGTATCTTTGGAAAGAATAACAGAGTTGTTGTGCTTACAGCAAGAGAACATTACATAGCACACGCATTATTGGAAAAGATTTGTATTCAAAGATATGGGTTAAAAGACAAAAGAACTATTAAGATGACTTATGCTCACACATCTATGGTGGCAGTAAATGGGAATAATGAAAGATATTATAATTCTTATCTTTATGAAAATGCTAAAATAAGATTTTCTATCAATAACCCATCAAAAAGTTTAGAGGTTAAACAAAAGCAAATCAATTCTGCATTAGACAGATGGAGTAAACCAGAACAAAAACAAAAAATGATTGGTGAAAATAATCATTTTTATGGAAAACACCATAGTGAAGAAACCAAAGCAATATTAAGAGAAAAAACCAGTGCTTATATGACTGGAACTGGCAATCCACGCACCAGAACTTGGAAAATAACATTTGACAACGGAGAGGTCATTGTGGTAAGATGTCTAAAGTTATGGGCAAGAGAAAATGGATACAATTATGATAGTGTCCTTAATGTAAAACGAAAAATTTCTTTAAATCACAAAGGTATTATTAAAGTTGAGCATTATGATGAAATTAAAATTATTTGATTTTGAAAAATATGAAGATTATGGTTGGGAGTTCTTCTTCCAAATCCTCACAACTTCCAAGTTTGCCCTGTTGGATATTACAGTCCAGTGGGATGATTATGGAGCAGATGAATTATTCCCAGCAATTTCGTTCAGCATTGGTTCCAGTCATTTGCTTGGATTTTTTATCCGATACAAACGATTTCAATTTGATTTGGATGTAATTACTGTAAGACCCAGAGACCTTCGTTGGTATAGGAACAACAAATGACTGACAAAACAAAACTACTCAAGATGATTGAAAACGCCCTTCAAACAGCACCACCCGATGAGGAGGCAGAAGCACAAGCAGTAATTGATGCTACGGCAGATTGGTTTGAAGAAGTGCTACAATCTATGGGTATCACACCATCCTGTATCCCAACTCTGTTACGATGGCAAGCACACCAACACGAGTATTTGAACGATGACTGATCTTTCTAAACTTACTTACAAAGAACTCCAACAACTTGAAAAGCAAATTGAAGAACGCAAAGAGGTATTGTGCAAGTCAAAGGATTGTGTTGAAGGGTATAAAGTAACTTTCTGTGTGAAGTTCAATCCTGCTAAACACGAATTTGATGAATTGAATAGTCCAGAAGAGTTTGGTGATT
>JACCEB011176161.1_pt1 | contig 14000 bp, 10 predicted proteins | sample 7454761 | NCBI WGS metagenome assembly JACCEB01 (sample SAMN15323454, study PRJNA562643) | freshwater metagenome | isolation source: river surface water | place: USA:Blue River Watershed | collected 2017-08-18 | reverse complement strand
TTTATTAAGAATCTTTTCAATATATTCGGGTACTTTACTAGTTTCATAAACTGAATCAACAAAATTATATTCTGAATATAACATACCGTTTAGAACCAGACGTTTAAGAATTTTACGTGCTTTCATATAATCATCTTCTGCTCCTGTTGTTACTTCATTCATAAAAATCTTTTCTGCACATCTACCAGCATATAGAATCATCAATTGTCTAATCAAATTATTAATTGATGTATTTAATAGCAAATCATCATCATCTTGTGTATACATTGTATAACCTAATGTTTTAGACGTTATACTAATACATATTTTAGTTGGGAGAATAGAATCTTTTAACAAAAACGACATTATTGCATGACCTGATTCATGATAAGCAATTAACATTTTGTTTGTTAAATTAATTTTTCTATCACGTTCTAAACCTAATATATGTTTATTAATTTCTTTATCAATATCTTGAGTTTCTACTTTCATTTCAAAATTAAATTCTTCAGGTTTAACTTTATCTGTTAGAACCGAAGTTTTCTCATGAACTTTTGTTATCTTTAATGAATTTACTACTTTTTTAATATCTGAACCAGTTAACCCATAAGTTAATTTAGATAATTTTGATAAATCAATCGAATCATTTAGTAATGAACCCAAATACATTTTAAACAAGTCTATTCTTTCTTCAAATGTAGGATGGGATACATGAATAATTTGGTCTACACGTCCTGCTCTTATCAATGCTTTATCAATATATTCTTCAGGCATATTGGATGCAAATACAACTAGTATACCTGATTCAGTTTTTAATGAATCTAACTCAGATAAAAGTTTGCATATAGTTGAACCAAATTCGGTATTTGCGGTAGAACTTTCCATTCCATATGAACGTTTTCTTATTAGTGCGTCTGCTTCATCAATAAATATTAAACAAGGTTTAGATGCACGAGCTCTAGCAAATAAATTAGTAATTGCTAAAGTACCAGAACCTACAAACATTTTATTAATATCAGAACCTGAAGTAAAAATATAATTAATACCTGTGGTTTTTATTATTGTTTTAACCAAATGGGTTTTACCACAACCTGGGGGACCAGATAATAATAATCCTTTGGGTAATTCACAATCATATTTTTTATATAATTCATTATGTTTTATATGATTAATTACTTTCTCAATATCTTTTTTAATATTTGAACAACCTACAAAATTATTAATAGTTACATTAGAGTCCAAGTCTTTGGATACATCAGGACTACCAAAAATATATCCAATCATTGAATTAGAAGAACCAGACGAACTACTAAACAGGTAAAAGACCAAATATAATAAAATTAGAATCCATGTGATAGATACAGACGACCCAGAAGTATGTGTATGATTTAAATGAGAAAATGATGTTATATTATAATCAGTAAAATTAACTTGTGTAAAAATAGGTTCAATATATTTGGTACAAATCAAAGTATTATTTGACGAATCGGTAATATTTTTTAAACAGTGGTCATTTCCATATTGGAATACTTGTGTTTCATTCGACAACATAGAAACCCAATTACCCATCGGGATATATGAGATTTTATTTTGAAGTGAAGAATTTATCATGGTGAGTAGTACTGCTAATCCAAAGGCTAGAGAATATATTATAACTTTTTTTATTATCATTAATTTATACTAATATAATTATATTTTTATATATAATCCTATTTTGAATCAAATTTTTTTGTCTTATTTATATATATTAAATGAATTATACTGTAATTATCATACTTATTGTATTATTGTTTGTTATTTATCAATTAAAAACAAGTGAAAAGAAAGAAGGGTTTGTTACGACTTATCGTACCATATTAAAAAAAACTCGATGCACACGTCCAGAAATTTTTGCTGACACATATATAGATCGAAGAGATGGTAGTAGAATTTATGTGTGCAACAAACCAGTTGTTTCCTAGATATATTTTTCACTTATTTTGAAAATAATTTTAATTAATCTATTTTTTTTTTAATCTATAATTTATAATATATATAATGAATTATACTGTAATTATCATACTTATTGTATTGTTATTTGTTATTTATCAATTAAAAACAAACGAAAAGAAAGAAGGATTTGATATTGTTGATTCTATTAATTCTACATTTCCAACTTGTCCTACAGGAACCACAAATTTTGGTATGACTGACTGTAAAGAATATACAGAAACCACAAGATGTTCTGGTGATTTTGTTCTCGGAAGTATTAATATTAATGGAAAGAAAGAAGATCGATGTGTTAAATCAGAAGATGATTATGCTTTATGTCCAAAAGGTTTTGAACTCGACACTAGTTCAGGAAAATGTAGAAAAACATTACCTTCAAATTGTCCACCTGGAACTTTTATGACAATAGGTAATACATGTAGAATATTGGGTTCAGCTAAGAAACAAAAAATTTGTCCTACAGGTAATCAAATGTTAACTTCAGGAACAACAAAGAAATGTTGTCCTGATGGTTTACAATTTGCAAAAAATCCAAATAATACAACAAATACAATTAAATGTTGTCCTCCAAATGCACCTTATTATAGAAAAGGAAATAACACAAATTTATATAAATGTCATACTAATCCAACATAATTTAATTAATCTATTTTTTTAATCTATAATTTATAATATATATAAAATGAATTATACACTAATTATTATACTCGTTATATTGTTATTTGTGATTTATCAATTGGATAATCAAGAAAAAATTGAAGGATTTAAAAGAAGGAGAACTAGAAAGACTACTAAAATAACAGGAACTCAACCATCATGTCCTTCAGATTATAAAATAGAAAATTATAATACCAAATGCTATAACATTGCAAATCCAGATATGAAGATTAATCCAACTTGTCCAACTGGAAAAACTTTAATACAAAATATTAATTCTGCTGGAGTTCTTGACAATTATTCTTACTGTTGTCCTGAAAGCAAAAAAAAACTAGTAAAAGGTACAGGTAGAAATAGTAACAAATGGTTTTGTAAAAAATAATTTTTATCTAAAAAAAAGTTTTTATCTATAATTTATAATATATATAAATGAATTATACACTAATTATTATACTAATTGTATTATTATTTGTAATTTATCAATTAAAAACAAAAGAAAGATTTAATGTTACTGATACATCTAGTTTATCAACTTGCCCTACTGGTTATACTAAATCTGGTGGTGGAACTTCCTCTGTTTGTAAAAAAGATATATATACTTATAGACCAAGATGTCAAAGTGGTTATGGGGTAGATACAGTTAATAATGTTCAAAAATGCGTTAAAGAAGAAGATAATATAAATTTATGTCCATCTGGTTTTGAACTTGATTATACTCAGGGAATTTGTAAAAACACGCGTACACTACCAAGTTGTTTAATAGGAGAAACAATAAGTGGAGACAACTGCAGAAAAACAACTGTCAAAACTGAAGATACAATATGTCCATCTAGTAGAATTATAGCTAAAACAAGTTCTGGAACGCCAATTAAAGATAAATGTTGTCCTCCAGACATGCCATATTATGAATATAAAGATTCAATGATTCCAAATGAAAAAGGTTCAACTTGTAGAGCTATTAAATTATATTAGTTAAAAAATAAAATTTTTTAATCTTAAAAATATAACATGTTTAATTATATTTTTTTATCTAGTATATTATAAATGTATTCTATAAATAATAACAATCAAGAAATATATAGAACAATATCTAGACCAAAAGAATTAGATGATTCTATAAGTAATTTACAAAGTAATAGAACAAATTCACATCAAGTTGTAGCAAAATCAAAATTGTATCTTACAAATATTTTTATTATTGATTGGGATGACACACTCTTTCCTACCACATGGGTAAATTCTAATGGAATTAATTTAAATGATTCTAATTCAATTTCTAATTATAAATTATATTTTTTGGAATTGGACAAGACTCTTAGTAATTTCCTTAATTCTTTTAATAAAATAGGAGATATCTATATTGTAACAAATGCCAATATTAAATGGATAAAATCTTGTTTAAGTATATTAAATTTAACTAGAGAAGCAATTATTAAAAATAATATAAGAATCGTGTCAGCACGTGATTCTTATTCTCAAGTAAATAATTCACCAACCGAATGGAAAATACTTACTTTCCAAGATATTCTAGAAGATATTGTTAAAAAAATAACCAAGAATTTAAAACCAAATACTTGTTTAAATATACTTTCTTTAGGTGATGCAAATTATGAATATATTGCATTAATTAATTTGGATTCTTATTTTAAAACTAATTTGCCCAAAATGTGCAAAAATGTAAACTATTTACTTAAAAGTATAAAGTTTATTGAAAAACCAGAATTTAATTCTGTGATTGACCAATTAAATGTTATTCAAAAAAATCAAACCTCAATTATCAATAAATTAGGTTATATCGATTTGAAATTTAAATAATTTAACTTTTTATTCATTATAAATATTTAGTAAGCGAATGAATATTTATATAGACTCGAAAAATTCTAATAATCCGAATAATTTATCAACTAGCAATCAGTCAAATTTAAATTTGGATAATGTGGAATTAAATTTAGAAAATTTAGAACTAAACCATCCTTATTTTGTTTATCCGAATGGTCCATTATGTGAATATACAGAATTTAAATTTTATAATTCGGAAGCGAAAAGATTGCTGGTTCATTTGGAAGAATTGGTTAAAAAAATTTCTAGTGAAAAATCTAATCCTAATAATCAATTAAGTTTTTATACTTTAAACTCTATTATTTTGGGTAGTGCAATGGAACAATCGATTAGAACAGGAAATAGTGAACCAGATACATTTTATCAATGGCAACAATTATTTCCAAGTTATATAAATAATTTTATTTCAGCATATAAACCAGTTTCAACTAATAAATTATTTGTTAATTTGATTATAATAAGTCCAGATATATTTTTTTCTGATGAAAAATATCGAGACCCAATATTTATTGATTGTGTAGGATATGAATTTAAAAAAATATCCAATAGAAAATATATTTATCATGAATCAAATTTAAAAATAAATATTGATATATTTAATTGTCCATTTGTAAGTACCGATACTCGAGATTATGTAAAAAAAATAAGTGAACTTTTAATTAACAAACCAGAGATATTTAATTGTAAAGATTTGGAATCATATATACAAACTGATAATGATAAATATTTTATTTCAAGATTATATAACACGATGGAATTATTATTTAAACAAACAGATTATTATAGTACTAGCACAATAATTAATTCATGGGCCACATTTAAAAATTTGGTTGGATATAGTGGATTCGGTATGTTTAAAAAATTATTAGATTTATGTAATGAATATAATATTATGGCAACAGAATGGAGTTTTGTTGATAAAGTGTTTACCACCCAGATAATATCAATGTTCCATATATACAAAGAAAAAAAATTAACATATATATTTAAAAACATAATATATGTGGACGAGAATTATTGTGGATTTGATATAGAAGAAGCTCTAATAAATCAGCCATCATATAGACAAAAGAGGTTTTTTGTCATAGTATTTGGAGAAGGTATTAATATATACGAATTGAAAAAAGATTGAAAATTTTATATTTAAAAGATATTATATATATACATATATACTATAACTATTAATATGGAAAATCCTATTGATATAGATAACGAAGTGAATATTCAGGTTGTTGATGCTGAAGGTGAAAATGATGGACCTATGTCCAATTATGACGCTGATGCAGTAGCAGCCGAAAAGTTTGATCAAGACATGTGGAACCAGTGTGAAAGAGCACTAGGTGAAGATGACAAAAAACGTTGTGAAATGATTATGGAACTTGGTGAAAATGTTGGAAACATTAATCTGGAGTCTTATAATCATTCTAAATTAGTCACTATTGGTGATAATTTATACAATGAACTTAAACCGATTATCAGAGGTAATATTACATTAAGAAGTGATGTTGTTTTAGGTTTAGTTCAGAAAGATGATTCGGATTCGGATTCAGATTCAGATCAAGAAGAAAAACAAGAAAATACAAATGTAAAAGGAAAAAAAACTAAACAGAAGAAGAAGGGTACAAATTCTGGAAAAAATACTTGGAAACCCAAGGAAGAGAGAACAAAGAAGTCAATGTCTGAGAGTGCATTAAAAGCTATTCAAGAAAATGTTAAATCAATTATTGTAGATAGTGGAAATACACTAAATAATATTTTACAAGATGTTAAATTTAATGCAACTAAAAATCAATACCAAGAACTTATTAAAGGTTTTGATTATATTGAATTTAGAATTTTAATTTTAATGAGAATTATGGAATCATGTATGGCTGATCGTATTCAGTCGATTTCACTAGAATTTAAAGAAGAACTATTAATTGGATGTAAAAAGATTTTAACTACTTTGAGAAAAATTTTAGCAAGTCAACAGGCTGATGCAAATTATTCTTATTTTAGAAAAATTCGTGCAGGAAGTGATTTTAAATTATCGACTATACTGGTTGATGATTTTGAGCATAGAATTAATCAAATGCAAACTCAATTTAATATCAGAATTTATGATATTGCAAATAGGAGACCTAAATTAATTTATCATACAATTTATGATATGACAATTCCTGAATCTACAATTAAGCCTCATGACTCTCAAATTAGATTTTGTAATTTGCTCCATGAATTTATTAATGAAGGTTTGTTTGTGTTATACAAAACATTACCTGGTTTAGGTAAGACCACGATGGTTTTATCAACGTGTTCTTATCTTAGAAAAATAAAATCTAAACTTGTTGTAATTTTTTGCTGTTCTGATTTGTTACAATCAGTACGTGTACAAGTTCTAAGATCCGCATTTAATTGTGGAATTAAATTTGCTATTGGTACTTATAGCAATAAAATTGATAGGAAAACCAAAAAGAACTATCGCTTAATTAGGAATAAAAATTGTCATTCTGATGATGATATCGAATTAATTGTTGCAGATTATAAGACAACTTATATGATTTTGAAAAATCATGAAGAGAACTTTAATAAAAAACTTGAAGAAACTGATTTAAGTAAAATGGCACCTCATGAAGTGAGAAAGTTTATGACTGATAAAAATAAATATTTACTTTATTTTGATGAGCCTACGATTCTTACAGACAGTATTGCAAATGAAACCACATTATCTTATTTATCAAAGATATTGTATTGGATGCCTGCACATACTGTTCTTTCTTCTGCAACTTTACCAACTACAAATGAAATAAATAATATTACAAGATATTATACACAGAAACATTCTAATACTAATATTAGGGAGATTATTTCAAACAAGACTTTGGTTGGATGTTTTATCAAGGATTTTAATTCAAATATTATTGTGCCACATCAAGTGTGTGCAAATGTAGAGGAACTTGGAATTCTACTTGGTAAGATACAAAATTTCCCTTTGATTGGTAAGTTTTATACACTTCCATTTTTAATTAATCTGAATGACTTTTTAAGAAGAATTAGTACTCCTAACAGAATTTTATCGATTAACATTGATAATATTGGTACTTTTGATCAGGAGAGTGTTCTTGAAAATATTCTATTACTTTTGAATAATGTTCTGACTCTTAATGAAGAGGAATTTAATCAGTTCAAACAAATTCCAATCAGAGATATTCAAGAAGATAATATTGATCAAAATCTTCTTCAACAAGATGATAATGACTTTGATAGAGTTAATCCTTATAAACTGTTAACAACTCACGCATTCAAGTATATTGGATGTTGTTTAATTGCTACCAAAGATCCTGAAGAGTATATCAACAGGTATTTTACTGAAGTGCTCGATGATATTAAACGGATTAAAAATCTTAATACAACTGAAGATTATGAAAATTTCAACAATGAAATGAAAGCTTATAAACAAGCTGAAGAACGTATTAATGATCTTTTTACAAGTGAAAAAGCTCGTGAAAAGGAATTGGCTAAATTAGTCAAACCCAAATTAGATTTCCCTAAAGAAATTGAAGTTGGTTCTCCTGATCATATGAAAGAATTTGCTAGATATGTAAGAAGTTATGATTATTCAGTAAGAAAAATGAATATTAATCAAGAAGAACTTAATATTTTGGAATTTAATGAAAGTGAATATGTTAAAATCCTATTACAAATGGGTATTGGTCTATTTAGTAAAAAGCTTAGTCCAAATTATAACAACAAAGTTCTTGAAATGCTATCAGATAGAAAATTATCTTATATTATTGCTGATGAATCATTCTGTTATGGTGCAAACTATCAAATTTCTCATGTAATTGTTAATGATGATCTGGGTGATGAACATAGTATTAATACTATCCTCCAACTTATTGGAAGAACCTCACGTATTGGTAAGTCATGGTCTGGTCGTGTTTATCTGGAATCAAATACCAAAAACAAGATTCTAGACCTATTTAGAAATCCTACCTTTAATTCTGAAGAAGGAAGAAATATTTCTAATTATTTTGAAAGAATCATCATTCAAATCAATGCTGAAAAAGAAGCCCTAAGAATTAAGATTGAACAAGAAAAATTACGTGAAAAAGAACTTGAAGAAAAGAGAGAAAAAGAAAATGCCGAAGAAGCACTTTCATTTGAACAACGACTTAAGAATATCAGAAATAAAGTATCAAACTTATGTGAACATAATAATTCAAGTGAAGTTAATAATACTAATGAAAACGATGATTCTGAAAATCCTACTAATAAAAAGATTAATATGTTCAAGAATCTTCGTAATCTTAGAAAAAATGCTCAAGACAAAAAAGAGCAAGACAAACAAGTTACACAGGAAGATACAATCCCAGCTGAAAAAGTTAAGTCTAATAATATTCGTGAAAACAATATTAAACAAAATGATTCTCAAACTAAAAACCAATCCGATAATGATACAGATGATTTCAATTGGATTATGGTTGGGAAAAATAAATCTATAGATTCCAAATCTGTGGATAATACTGATAACTTGTCTGCAGATTCTAAACAAAATAAATCTACTAATTCTGCAAGTAAAATCAATTGGGCACAATTAAGATCTGGTAAAAAGAATGTTCACAATGATGAAAAATCTTCAGGAACACCCAAACCAGAAAATACAGTACAGGTAAATAAATCTACTAAAAAAGAATCAGATATCCAATCTGTTAAATCTGTTCAAACTGTTCAACCAGTTGACCCTGTTAACCCAGTTGACTCAAATACTGAATCAAAGTTTAACAAATGGAAGGTGGTGAATCAAAATTCATCTAAACCAAATGATGATGATCAGGACGATAATCCATTTAAACCTAAATTCCAACGAAATTTTAGGAATAATAAACCGGATGTACAGACCAAATCTAGTGAACAGACCAAATCTAGTGAACAGACCAAATCTAATACTAATACTAGTACCATTTCTAAGGAATCAACCAATACTCCAAAACGAGTTAACAGGTCGGAAAAACAGGGAACAAAACCAGCTGAAAAACCTGTAGAAAAACCTGTAGAAAAACCTGTGTCTAAGCCAAAGTCGGAATCAACTAATTCAGAATCTAACAAATCTAATAAATCAGAAAAGAAAGTTATAGATTTCAAGAATTTGAGAAAAAAGTAATTAAATTTTTCTAATAAAATAAATTAGTATAAATTATGAATTTTTGTATATTTGTATAAAATTATGACTTAAAAAAGAACTTATATATATCGAATATATGAATTCTTTTATTAATTTTAATCTAAAACCAGAAAATTTTTATATTTACTCAAGAGTAAGTACAAATTCACAAGCTTCTGATTCAAATTATGGGTTAGATTCTCAAGATTTTGTTTCTGAAAACTATCTTAGAGATATATTTAATTTAAATGATAAATTAATTGAATCAGAAACAAATTATTATTGTGACATTGGAAGTTCCTATTCAAATCCCAAATCACTCCATCAACTTAATTTAATGATTAAGGAATTGAAACCCAATTCATTAATATTAATTAGCGAAATTAGTAGATTAGGTAGAAATATTCGTCAGGTAATTGATCTTTTAAAAAAAATCGAAGACAAAAAATGTTGGGTAATATCAGTAACCGAAGGATTATGTTTTAATAAATCTAAATTAATGAACAAACAATTTTACCAAAAAATAATAGATGCGGAAAGAGAATCAGATTTAATATCAATCAGAACTACTAATGCATATAAAGTAATTAAACAAAAAGGTGGTTATGTTGGGTTAGCACCTTATGGTAAGAAAAAAGTAAAGTCAAACGGAGTTCCAAAATTAGTTGATAATGAAGAAGAAATTAAAATAATTAAGTTGGTCATTGAACTTTATAAAAAATTTAATTCCTATAAAATGGTAGCAGATAAACTAAATGAAAATTCTATTAAAAAAAGGAATTTACACTGGACCAGATATTCTGTTCATAATTTAATTAAAAATAATTATCATATTAAATCCAATATCAATGATGTTATAAAAAATTTCTCTAATATGGAATTATAATATTAAATTATACATTATTCATTATTAATCATTTTGAATTCTGTATGTGATGAATTAATAATTGTGTATTTTTTATTTTTCACATCAATATTTTTAAAAATTAATATTTTATTTTTAATATTTTTATGATTAAATACGAATGCTGATAAAGTAATATCAGATTTATTAGAATCGTCAATTTCTAATTCAGTTATTTTAGTTAAATTGATATTTAACATATTGTAAAAACCATGGTATAATTTAAAATTAGATATTGGATTAGATGAAATATCTATCCATGATTTTACTCTTGAATAATTTAATAATTTAGTTATTTTATTATTTTTACAAGAAAAACAATCAATTCCACAATGTTTTAAATCCAAAGTTTTTAAATTATTGTTAGCACAACATAAAGTATGTAATCTTGTTGCATTACTTTTAATTGTTAAATTAGTAAGTCTGTTATTATCTAAATCTACTGTATGCATTTTTTTCCCAATAGTAAATTCAGTTAAATAATTATTAGAAGCGGTTATTTCTCCAACAATTTTGTTTGGTACAAATTTTTTGACCCTGTTATAAGAAAAATCTATACTTTGAGTTTTTGTAAATTCAGTTAAATCAATTGAATTTATTAGATTATTATTTATTCCGATATCTCTAATATTCTTAGGTAATTTATCAATTGTAGTAAATTTATTTGAGGATATGTATAAATAGTCATATGATATATCTTTATCCAAAATTAAATTGTCTTCTGATAACTTATTATTATTAAGGTCAATATTCTTAAAAATATTTGAAACCCCTTCTATTTTTTCTAGTCCACAATAATTTATTGTTAAAAATGGATTTATGGAGTAATCTTCGTTTTCCACAATAATTAAATTTGGATTTAATTTAATTTCTGAAATAGGAGTTTTATATATTTGTATTAAATGTAAATGTTCACATGAACTTAAGTCAACTAATTTAGTTTTTTTGATACTCAGTCTTTTAACTGACAAGGTTTCTAGGGTTTTTGGAAATCCAATTATTTTATCAAATACAATGTTTTCTAAACTTAAATCTTTAATTTTATTTTCCGTAAAATCAAAATCCATATTTAAAAATACAATTCTTTCAAAATCTAATTTTAATTTAGTTAGGTTTGCGAATATATTAGGTTCTAATTCATTCTTTTTAAAAACGATTGTATCAATTTTTTTTAATTTTTCTTTATCTTCGGATTCTTTATCAGTTAATGTGGTGACAACATCAATTTCTAAACCAGATCCAATATTTTTAATAATATTTCTGCACGTGCTTGTATCTGATTTTGTTCCTGACCAAATATTTAAATTATTATGTGTGCGGATATCTAGATTATTTAATTCTGCATAATCAATTTTAATATTTTTTGAATTCAATGAAGAATTTGATATTTTACATTCTTCTATGAAAATTTCTTCTTCAATATCATAATTTTTATTATTTAATTCAAAATTACCTGCTATTTTTAAATATTTTAAACCTTGAGGAATATCACAATCAAATTTAATCTTACAATCTTGTATAAATTCAAAATCATCTAAATTAATTTTATTTTCTAATAATTGATTGCCATAACAATCAACACATAAATCATAATTTTTATTTTTCTTATGATATCTATCCGTGGTAATTTCACAATCACAAATATCACAGTTATATTGAGTAAATGATTTGGATAAATTAATTGATTCAATATCATCATAGTTTTCAGTTTCATTTATCTTATTTAATTCATACTCATCAATATCTTTGGTAAAAGTAAATTCATTTCTACAAGTGGGGCAAATTTTATTATGATTAAACCATTGGGTTAAACAATTTCTATGAAACAAATGTTTACAACTTGTTAAAATTAAATTATCTCCCTTATCATCCAAACATATTCCACATTCTTCTTGTTTATCAGTTTCTTTCATTGTGCTATAAGTATATTCCATTCTTATATTTTTAAAAATAGCTTGTTGATTTGAATGTTCTTCATCATTACCCAAATTTTCTAATTGGTTTTCTGATTCATTATCTGATTCATTATCTGATTCATTATCTGATTCATTATCTGATTGATTTTGTGATTCATTGTATGATGAATCATTATCTGAATTATCATCTTCAGCAAAAACAATTTCCACATTAAAATTAAAATCACTAGGATTATCAGTTTCAGAATTTGAACCAGTATTAGAGTTAGTACTATTTGAATTAGTGGTAGCCCAAGATCCTTCTGAATTTACCTCAGAATTATCCCCATGATCTAAATTATTATGGTCCATTAGATATTAATATTATCAATAGTATATATTTTATATATATAATATTAATATTCAATACTAAAATCAAATTTTCAAAAATGTTGAAAAATTATATAAATATTAGAATACTATATATAATTAATATATTATCAAATGCAAAATATTAAGGACAAGCTTATTATCACTATTGAAGGCCCAATTGGAGTAGGAAAATCTACTTTTAGCGAGATTCTACGTAGAAATTGGGATGATTGTGAAATAGTTCCAGAACCTGTTGATTTATGGAAAGATCTTAAAAATTCAGATGGTAAAAATATGCTAGATACTTTTTACACAGATATTAAACGTTATGCATACACATTTCAAAATGTGGCTTGTATTACCCGAATGATGAAAATGGAACAAACACTTAAAGAAACTAATAAAAAATTTATTTTCCTTGATCGTTCTCTTGCAACTGATAAAAATGTATTTGAGAAAATGCTTTATGATTCTGGTATGATTAATGAACTTGAACATCAGGCTTATAATTTATGGTGTGATTTCTATTGGAAATATGTTCGAGAACAAACCACTAATAACACAATTCATATTTATCTTAAATGTGATGCTGAAATCTGTCATAGCAGAATTCAAAAACGTGGTAGAGTTGAAGAAAAAGGAATTAGTCTTGAATATCTTCAAGATTTAAATAAATATCATGATGTTTGGCTTAACTCTGGAGCAGAAAATGCAATTGTGTTAGATTGTAATGATGATTTTGAAAATGATATTGAAAAACAAAATCAAATGATTAACAAAATTAAAGAACGTATTGAACAAATTTTATCATCAGAACAAAATGAACAAACTGAAAAAAATATAACTCAACACATTGAAATTGTAAAAGAAAATGATGTTGAAATTGAAACCAATTAATTAATTTAATTTTATAAAACAAGAATTTTTTTATTATAATGAATTAAAAATTATTATATTTATAATTTTTAATGAATAAACAAATGATTAATTTAACAGTTTTCTGTTCAAGTAAAAATAATTTAAAACCAATTTATTATGAAAAAGTTATTGAACTAATTGAATTACTAGATCCAACAAAAATATCTCTGGTATATGGGGGTGGAACAAATGGTTTAATGGGAACAATTAGATCCAATTGGTTAAAAAAATCTGGTAAAATAATAACAGCAAATATGTATAAGTTCGCGGAACAGGGTGTTCCTGATTATTATTTATTTGATAC
>JACCEB010302655.1_pt1 | contig 14010 bp, 11 predicted proteins | sample 7454761 | NCBI WGS metagenome assembly JACCEB01 (sample SAMN15323454, study PRJNA562643) | freshwater metagenome | isolation source: river surface water | place: USA:Blue River Watershed | collected 2017-08-18 | reverse complement strand
GTTTGCTGATCAAATTGATATGCAAACCAGGTAACTATTAATACGGCGGTTAGCATTGGCCAAAATCGCAAGATTCGTTTAAACACAAAAATTGCTGCATCTTTTGGAAAAGTTCTCAAATTACCTGGCATAGATGACATAAGCACAAAGCCTGAAAGTACAAAAAAGAAATCAACTAATAAATACAAGCTATCCAGTTGTCGATACTTGGTAATTACCATCACATGAAATGCGACTACACCAAGTGCTGCAAATCCTCGCATCCCATCTAGTAAGACAAAGCGATTTTGCAGCTTGTTCAATTTAAATACCTATCTCAAAAGATTTAGTGATTTCAATTTACAGGCAATGACATTAAATGTTTGATTTATCTAGAGAAATTCATAACAACAGATAAAGTACAAGAGTGAAACTCCGATCAACCGTGTTAGTTGTTGCCGCTTTAAATTTTTCCTACTTCTTTGTTGAATTTGGTTACGGTCGGATTTTTAACTCACTGGCATTAATTAGTGACAGCATAGATTTTCTTGAGGACGCCTCAATAAATCTTCTTGTCGCAGTTGCCATTGGTTGGTCAATCCAAAAACGTAAATACGTAAGCTACTTACTCGCTGCCCTCTTGCTGGTTCCAGGAACAATTTTTGTCTGGAATGCGATTCAAAAAATACTCAATCCCATAAATCCCGCTGGTGAGGGTATGACCTGGGTAGGGCTTGGAGCACTTGCAGTCAATGTCTTTTGTGCATTCTTAATTGCAAGACACCGAACCGAGGGACATGGTTTGGCGCTAGCAGCTTTTTATTCGGCTAGAAATGATGCAATCGCGAATGTATTAATTGTGATTGCAGGACTGATTACTGTATTGATGCCAACGATTTGGCTTGACTTACTTATTGGTTTGCTAATTTTCTTACTGAATGCTGGAGCTGCAAAAGCCGTAGTTAATGCAAGTCGATCTAACAGTTAATAAACCTATTAAGCACCTAAACTAAAAATATAGGTTGTGAGTTTGATGCGAAATTACAAAATCGCCATCGTTGGTGCTGGTCCTGCTGGTTACTACGCTGCGCAAGCACTTCAAAATAGCCAGAACGAAGAAATATCAATTTCGATTGATATGTTTGAAAAACTTCCAACACCTTGGGGATTAGTTCGAAGTGGCGTTGCGCCTGATCATCCAAAAATTAAATCGGTAGCCAAAGTTTTCGACAAGATTGCTAGCGAAGATAAATTTCGATTATTCGCAAATGTGCAATTGGGTAAAGACATAGATCTTGATGAATTAAAGGCAAACTACGATGCAGTTGTTATTGCTATTGGTTCAAGTGTCGGTAAGAAATTAGGGATTCCTGGCGAAGAACTAATTGGATCAATTTCATCTAGTGAATTTGTACCTTGGTATAACGGCCATCCCGATTTTGCAGATTTAGAAGTTCCGCTGGATTCACAAACGGCAGTAGTAATCGGTGCTGGCAACGTTGCCATGGATGTTGCACGATCCCTTGGATTGGATCCGGCCGAGTTTGAAAAAACTGACATGGCAACTTATGCAATTTCTGCTTTGCAGAAATCAAAAATAAGGGATGTACATATTTGTGCAAGACGTGCACCAGAGCATGCCGCTTTTACTGCACCTGAAATTCGCGAACTACCTCATTTTGAGAAGACATCAATTGTCATTGACCCCAATCACATCTCATCGGCTCTCAAGAGAACCGAATCACTTGGTGACCAAGCTAAAGACATAAACACAATACTTACGGCCATGTTGGCAATTGCCGAAGAAGAGAAGCCAAAACAAGAACGGTCGATTAATTTTCATTTCCTGCTAACACCCATTGAAATCAAAGGTGAAAAACGAGTAGAAGAAGTAGTTTTTAAAGTTAATGAAGTAATAGATGGCAAAGTAGTGGCTACCGATCAGACCATTTCCATTAAATGCGGTTTAGTTATTACTGCAATTGGATATAACACCCCGTTAATCGATGGTCTTGAGATTGAAGATGGCAAAGTTAAAAACATCAATGGGCGCGTAGCTAATGGAGTTTATGTTGTTGGCTGGGCTAAACGTGGACCTTCTGGAGTCATTGGCACAAATAAGAGTGATTCAACTGAAGTTATGCAAACTCTGATTGCGGATTTAAGTGAAGCAAAAAACTCTTCGGATTTTGAAGCTGTATTGAAGCAACGCGGCATTAAGTATGTAAACCAACAGGACTGGGGAAAAATTAATGACGCCGAAGTGGCTGCTGGAGAGCAATTAGGGAAACCTCGACTGAAAATCACTTCCCGCGAGGAAATGCTAAATCTGCTGTAAATGTAATAACTGAAACAAGTTTTCAGTTGAATTACACCTTCATAAATTCAGTTCTGCCTAATTTATATTCAGGCAATAATTAACTCAACAAAAGATTGGAATCCAATGATCATCGACACCGCTCGAGACATTGCAATTCTCTCTGCCAGGGCGCAACTAGCTATCGCATTAAGTAATGATCCAGATGTAGATGAAATTCTTACTCGATTCGACCGCTGGAAATTCGATCTTTGGGAAGGCTTAGCTGCTGTTTACGATGCTCAAGAAGTACTACCAAAACTAATTGAAGTAATAATTCAAATCCATAAAGATCGCAGCGGTAAATTACGTCACCGTGATCGTGAACGTCTTCTTAATCCAGATTGGTTTCAAGACAACAAGGCAGTTGGCTATGTTGCTTACACCGATTTATTTGCAAAAGACTTAAATGGTGTTAAAACCAAAATTGATTATTTAAATAAATTAGGAATTACTTATCTGCACTTAATGCCACTGTTAACACCACGGCCAGGTGAAAATGATGGTGGTTACGCCGTTATGGACTATAAGTCTGTTCGCGCAGATCTTGGAACTATGAAAGATTTTGCCGAACTTGCACAAAAACTTCATGAAAATGGAATTTCATTAACTCTTGATTTGGTTCTAAACCACGTTGCAAAAGAGCACGAATGGGCGATGAAAGCTAAGTCTGGCGATGCTAGATATCGTGATTATTTCTATGTTTATTCTGATCGAAAAACACCAGATGAATTTGAAAAAACACTTCCTGAAATTTTTCCAACATTTGCACCAGGTAATTTCACTTGGGATGAAAAGTTAAATGGTTGGGTCTGGACAACATTTAATGAATACCAATGGGATGTTAATTGGAGTAATCCAAATGTATTTTTGGAATTTGTTGACATTATTGGTTACTTAGCAAATCAAGGTGCAGATTGCTTGCGCTTAGACGCAATTGCATTTATCTGGAAGCGCCTTGGTACCAATTCACAAAATCAACCCGAAGTTCATGCGATTACTCAGTCTCTAAGAACTGCAGCCCACATCATGGCACCCGCACTAATTTTTAAAGCTGAAGCAATTGTTGGTCCAAAAGATGTCGTTCATTATTTGGGCCAAGGTAAACATGCGGGCAAAGTTTCCGACATGGCTTACCACAATTCATTAATGGTGCAGATTTGGTCAGCACTTGCATCTCGAGATGGTCGACTACTTGCAACTGCACTTTCAAGATTTGCGCCAATTCCAACATCTTCAGGATGGGCAACTTATTTGCGATGTCATGATGACATTGGCTGGGCGATCGACGATGCCGATGCTGCTGCAATTGGATTAAATGGCGCAATGCATAGAGAGTTCTGCGCAAGCTTTTATGCAAATGAATTTCCAGATAGTTTTGCTCGCGGAGTTCACTTTCAATCAAACCCAGCAACCGGGGATCGTCGAACATCAGGCAGTGCTGCAAGTTTGATCGGCATCGAAGCAGCAATTGAAAGAAGGGATGCAGCAGCTTTAGATACTGCAATCGATCGATTAACTTGCGCTTATGCGATGGTATTTGGCTTTGGTGGTCTGCCACTTCTTTATATGGGCGATGAACTTGGATTACTTAATGACAGAACTTTTGTAGACAACCCAACCAAAAAAGATGACAACCGATGGATTCATCGTCCTGAAATGCGTTGGGATTTAGTTAATAATCCGAATGAAGCCATCGCTGCTCGGGTATTTGCAGCAATTGAGAACTTGATCAAAGTGCGTAAACAGATGCCAGCACTTCACGCAGCGGTAAGCACAGAAGCTTTCACAACTTCAAAGCAATCAGTTTTGATTTTCCGCAGGCAGCATGCAACCGGATCAATGATTCAGGTTTATAACTTGTCTGAAAAACCACAAGTACTTGAGGCAAGCGCACTGTGGCCTTTAACTGGAACACAATTCACTGAACATCTGTCTGGAAAGCAGTTCCGAATTGCTGGAACTGAAGTATTACCGCCATATGCTTCATGGTGGCTTACTCAAGCTAACTAAGCAGAATCTTCTCCACTTAACAATTCAAGACCAGCTTGCTCGTATTTTGAATCTTTAGGTTCAACTTCAAGTTTCGAAACACTTGGTAGCTCATCTGAATAGCGCCCCAGTTTTTGAATGTCAGTTGCAGTTTTCATTACGCGAGTATCAAATGAGCTAACTGCGCTATTGAAGGCTTCAACGCTGTCTTTAAGATTTTTACCAATCTTTGAGAAGTGACCAATAAATACTGACAAGCGTGAATGTAGTTCTTTCGAAGAACGCAAGATTTCATCGGCATTTCGATTTTGAGCATCTTGCTGCCACAGCATCGAAATGTTACTTAAAACTGCAACTAGGGAAGTTGGTGAAGTTAATACCACACCACTTGCCGCGGCATCCTCAATCAGGGTTGGATTAATTTCACAAGCTGCAGCCAATGATGATTCGGTTGGAATAAACATGATTACGTAATTAAGTGCAGTTTCATCATTTGCATAACCACGACTTGAAAGTGTTTTGATGTGTGATTTCAGTGCTTTGGCATGGGCATCAAGCAATTCATTTTTTCGGACCTGATCAGTTTCATTAACTGCATCAAGGTAAGAATTCATCGGAGCTTTACTGTCTAAATAAAGAACACGATTTCCTGGTAAATAAACGGTCACATCTGGTTTTCCAGCGCCGTCACCTTGTTGTTGGATCTGTTCACTAAAACTAATGTGCTCAGACATGCTCATCATTTCGATAATGCGACGCAGTTGAAGTTCACCCCAACGTCCACGAGTGTCACTGCGACGAAGTGCTCCAGAAAGCATTGTGGTTTCACCGCGAAGCGCTTCAAGTGCTGCATTTGTAGTTTTAACTTGCTCTTGGATAGATGAGTAAGCCTCAACTCTGCGGTTTTCTAATTCGATTACTTTTGCATCAAGAGATTTCAAGGTTTCTTGAAGTGGTTTAATGATGGCTTCCATTGAGCTATTTGCAGCGCGATTTTGTTCAGCAATTGAACTTGTTGTGGTCTGTAATCGCTGTTCAGTCGATGCTTCAAGTGTTTGCTGGATTGCAATTAACTGTTCACGAGCTGCGTCGCCGACTTGTTGGCGAATTACTTCTGGGCTAATACTCGAATTTGATTTTCCAATTCGAGATATCAAAAAACCAATAATTAAGCCCACAGCGAGTACTGCAATCGTTAATGCATCCATTCGTCTAGTTTCGCACTGCTAACTGACAAAAATGCGTTGCGGGATTAGGTAAATAGGTGTTTCTCATCTAACGTTGATGTACCGAAAGGGTTTCATGACTTCCTCAACATCTTCAACTAAAAAGCCGCGCGCGCGCAAACTTGAGCGCGATCGCGCCCGCAATAAGACTGAGGGCAAAAAAACATCTAGCCGTCATGAAGCAGCAAAAAAAGCTGCAGCTGATAAGCGCAAAAAACCTACCAAGCAAACTAAGAAACGTGTTGAGCGTGAAGTAGCAACGGTTGGTAAATCAGCCGCGCCAAAGTCTGATCGCAAGAAATCTGGCACAAAAGAAGTTTGGAATCCATCAGGTAAGCCAACTGGCCAAAATAAATTTGCTAAAGCAAGAAGCACACGTCCAGCACGTGATGACGATCGAAGATCATCAAGGGATGACAGGCCACGTCGTGATGACCGTCCGCGCAGAGATGATCGCCCACGTCGCGATGAAAGACCAGCGAGCAGTGACAGATTTGAGCGCCCACGCAGAGAAGATCGTTTCGAACGTGAAGTTCGCCCGCGTCGCGATGAAAGACCACGTAGAGAAGAACGTTCAACTCGCGAAGACCGTCCAAGACGCGACAGTGCTCCAAAGCGCACCGAGCGGTTATCTGGTCGCGAACGAATTGAACCAAAGCGTCCGGTTAGAGCAGAACGAACAGAACGTCCAGTTCGCGCTGAACGTGTCGAACGTGCACCAAGTGTTGAAAAACCAAAACGCGAAGTTGCCCACGAAAAATTAGAACCGGTTGATTTACCAGCATGGTCTGAACTTGGTGTTGACGAAAACTTACTTCCAATTTTGAATCGCGCAGGGATTGTTGAACCATTCCCAATTCAAGTTAAGACCTTGCCAGATGCAATTTCTGGTCGTGACGTTTTAGGCCGTGGCCAAACTGGTTCAGGAAAAACTTTAGCTTTCGGTTTAGCGATGCTAACGAAACTTGCACATCGCAAAGCAACAGCGCATCACCCACTTGGATTAGTACTTGTACCAACACGTGAACTTGCAATGCAGGTAACAGACGCGCTTAAACCACTTGCTCAAGGTGTTGATTTAGATATTCGATTAATCGCAGGTGGCATGCCTTATGCAAAACAAATCGATGCCCTTCGTCGCAGTGTTCCAATTCTTGTTGCCACACCTGGTCGCTTAAATGACTTAATTGAACAAGGACATGTGAAATTAGATAAAACTGAAATCACAATTCTTGATGAAGCTGATCAGATGTGTGACATGGGCTTCTTCCCACAAATTGTTGAAATTCTTGATTACACCAAGCCAAAAACTCAACGTTTATTATTCAGCGCAACTCTTGATCGCGATGTAGACAAGATTGTTAAGAAATACTTAAACAATCCAGTTGAACATGCAACAGATACTTCAAAAGCATCTGTTAAAACAATGGATCACTACTTATTCACTGTTTATCGCGAAGACAAAGATGAAATTCTTGCTGAAATCGGTTCACGTGAAGGCAAGACTATTTTCTTTGCCCGAACTCAACTAGGCGTTGAGCGCATTGCTAAAGACTTAGCGCGCAAGGGTGTTGCTGCCGGCGCATTACATGGTGGCAAAACTCAAGGAGCCAGAACTAGAACACTGGCGCAATTCAAAGAAGGCGTCACCGATGTTTTAGTTGCAACTGACGTTGCTGCTCGTGGTATTCACGTTGATGGCGTTGATTTAGTTGTGCACGTTGATGCCCCAACAGATCCAAAAGACTATTTGCACCGCGCAGGCCGCACTGCTCGCGCCGGTGAATCTGGCGCAGTTGTAACCCTTGTTGGTCCGCGCCAACAACGTGGTGTTGAACAAATGATGCAGCGCGCAGGCGTTGAAGCAAAAGTTGTTCGGGTAACCCCTATGGCAAAAGAATTAATCAAAATAACGGGTTCAACTAGACCAAGTGGCATTCCTTGGCAAGAACCAGAATTGCCAAGATCGTCTCGTAGTAAACCTGGTGGACGAGGTGGCTCACGAGGTGGATCTCGTGGCGGTTCACGTGGATCAGGAAAGCCAAAAGGTCGACCTAGGGCATAACCCTAGATTTGAATAAATATGCCTATTTATATGGGGATATTTATTCAAAAAATTTCCCAATTTCCTCGTGCCTCTCTATTCTTATAGAACTGAAAGTTAAGTTCGGTTCCCCAATAGCAAGGAATAAATAATGAGCGAAAAAGGCCTAGGTCGCTTCTTTAAAGGTGTCGACATCGAATCGCTACCAGCTGGCGATCCAAAACGTGACGCTGCATACCAAGAAGTAATCGCTCAACTAAACGGGCGCATTGCTGAACTTGAAGGCGCAGTTGGCCGTCCATCATTTATCGACATGGATGACGATGCACTAACTCAAATTGCAGCTGAAGATGCTGCAGTAATTATCCGTGCTGCTCGAACCCGTGCAACCAAACTTGTCGAACAGGCTTCTGAAACACTTCAAAAAGCTGAATCAGATCGCGAACAAATCCGCGCAAGTGCTGAACTTGATGCTCGCAGTATTCGCGAAGCAGCTAACACGGATGCTCGCAAACTACGCGCTGAAGCAACTTCAACTCTTGAAACAGCTCGCGCTCAGGCTGAACAACTACTTGCTGCCTCACAAGATGATGCAGATGAACAATTAAAAGTTACTCAAAGCACCATCGCTAAATTACTTGATGATGCAACACGTCAGGCAGATGACGTAATCAAGAGCGCTAACAACCTTCGTGCTCGCACTGAAAAAGAAGTTGCAGTGCTACGTGCTGAAGCTGAAAAGCAAGTTGATGATCAGATCCTTGCTTCACAAAATGAAATTAATAAGAACCTTGCAAACGCAAATGCTGAAGCAAAGCGTTTGATCACCGAAGCTACTGGTGCCTCACAGGCAATGGTTGAAAAGACCAGCGGTGACACTCGCGCAACACTTTCTGAAACTCAAAGCCGTATCGACAACATGCTGCGCGAAGCACAACAGCGTGCAGATTCGCTAGTTGCAGATGGTCAGGCTAAGTACCGCGAATCAGAAAAAGATGCAAACAATGTCCGCAATGAAATTTTGGCAAATGCTAAAGCTAAGTCAGATGAAATTAAGCGCACTGCACTTCTCTACCGCGATCACATCATGGCATCTATCGAAAATGAACGTAAAGCTATTGCTGATCTAAATACTCAAGTTGGCAAGTTACGTACCGGTTGGCTAAACACCCAAACTGCAATTGCTGGTCTCTTAACTGATGTTGGCAACGAATTTGGCAAGCTTGAGAATTCAGTTGCTGATTCAACTCAGAAAATTGCAAGCAAGCGTGAAGATGTAACAGCAGCATTAACTGAAATGACTGCAAAGATTAGCGAAGAAGCTGCAGGCAAATAGTTTTTTAAATGGGTTCACTAACCACATCTGAAAAACAACGCACTTTACTAATTGGGTTTTTAGCCGGAGTTCTTGCTGGCCTCTTTGGCGTTGGCGGCGGATTCTTAATGGTTCCGCTTTATATTGCTTGGCTAAAAATCGATCAGAAAAAAGCGCATGCAACTTCACTTGGCGCAATAATTCCAATCGCAATCTCTGGGGCAATTGGTTATGCGGCAACTGGTGATGTTGATTGGAAATCAGCTGCTTTTCTTTTAGCCGGTTCATTTTTCGGTGCGATGTATGGAGCGAAGTTATTACACAGTATTTCTTTACCTAAATTACAAATAGCTTTTGGTTCGCTATTAATACTGTCGTCAGCAAGATTGCTTTGGTCGGCTCAACCAACGCAATTACTTGATGGAACTGCCGGAAAAATTCTTTTAGTTCTTGTCGGGTTATTTGCTGGAACTATGTCAGGGCTCTTAGGAATTGGTGGCGGCATCATCATGGTGCCAGCGATGATTATTGCAGCTGGCTTAACTGCAGTTGAAGCACGAGGCACAAGCCTTGCAGTCATTGTTGGTTCAGGGATTTCTGGAACATATGCGCATTACAAACGTGGCAACATCATTTTTCCAATTGCGATCCTAAGCGGATTGGCAGGCGTTCCGGCTACATATATCGGTATCTATCTAAGCCAGAATTTGCCTGAACGAATTTCGGTCGCAATCTTCGCCGCAATTCTAATAACGATTGCGATCCAGCAATTTAAGAAGTCATTTAAAAACAAGTAATCTGGTTGACGGTATCGTGTCCGAGCGGCCGAAGGTGCAACTCTCGAAAAGTTGTGTGCGTGTTAAGCGCACCGTGGGTTCAAATCCCACCGATACCGCGCTAACGCTTTGATTTAAAAAAGTCTGTAAGTATTTGCGCTGCCTCTTGTGCCAGCACACCTGAGATAACTTCTGGGCGATGCGGTAAACGTGAATCACGCACCACATCCCAAAGCGACCCAACTGCGCCAGCTTTTTCATCAAAAGCGCCAAAAACTACGCGACCAATCCTGGATTGCACGATCGCTCCAGCACACATCGTGCATGGCTCGAGTGTGACAACTAGTGTGCAGTCATCTAATCGCCAAGAGCCAAGATTTTTTGCTGCATCATTTAGGGCATTAACTTCAGCATGACCAAGTGGGTTATTCGTTACTTCACGAGTATTAAATCCACGGCCGATTATGTTTCCACCAGCATCAATAACAACTGCGCCTACTGGAACATCATCAGCTTCTTGAGCCTTGATTGCTAATGCAAAAGCCTCGCGCATTGCTGATTCATACCTGACGGTTTCCACGTGTTCATTGTGGCACGGTTAACCCCTTCCCAATTTGGCACACCTATTCGCAACTTGATAGGCTCACCAATAGGTCAAGAGCGATAGTGACAAGTCCCGGCTAACTATCCGACAACCCTTCACAACCGCGATGGGGTGCCCCGAGGAACAGACCAGGCCAAACAAATTGGCAAGCGCGGGTCCACAAAAAGGGCCCAACATGGGTAATCAACCGTTTACTCATGCCACTATTTGAAAGTAATAGGAGAAAAGCGTGACTAACGCCAACTTTCGACGTATCCGTAACGCTGTTGCAGCTGTTGCCCTAACTGCACTAGTTGCAGCATGTGCACCACAAAGTGACAGCACAAGCACAACTGCAGAAGCAACAACTGCTGCTGCATGTTCTGCCGAATCACTACAAACGCTAACCACCGGAAAGCTAACTATTGCAACTGGTGAACCTGCTTACTACCCATGGGTAATCGATGACAAGCCTGAATCAGGCGAAGGCTTTGAAGCAGCAGTTGCGTATGCAGTAGCTGAACAACTGGGCTTTGCTAAGGAAGATGTTGTTTGGGTTCGCACCACATTTGATGGCGCAATCACACCAGGAGCGAAGACATTCGATTTTAACTTGCAACAGTTCTCAATCACTGAAGAACGTAAAGCTGCAGTTGATTTCTCAAGCGCTTACTACAGCGCACCACAAGCAATCGTTTCTTTCAAGGGAAGCAAGATCGAAGGTAAAACTGCGATCGCTGACCTAAAGGATGCAAAATTTGGTGCTGCAGTTGGCACAACTTCTCTTAATGCAGTTGAAGATCAAATCGGTGTTGAACCACAAGTATTCAACGACAACGCTGCAGCAGTTGCTGCACTTAAGAATGGTCAGATCGATGGCCTAGTTGTTGACCTTCCAACCGCTTTCTACCTATCAGCTGTTGAAGTTGAAAATGGCCTAATCGTGGGTCAGCTTCCATCAACCGGTGAAGGTGATTCATTTGGTCTACTACTTGCTAAAGACAGCCCAATCACAAGCTGTGTTTCACAGGCAGTTGACGCACTTAAAGCAGATGGCAGCCTAGATGCAATTGCTGCAACTTGGCTTGGCACTGATGCAGGCGCGCCTGTTCTTAAGTAGTGCTAACTTTTTAACACTATGAACAACGACAGCCCGGCTCGAAGCAATTCGAGTCGGGCTTTGTCGTGGTCACCAAGTGAGCGCGAACAAGCTCGACAAAAAACAAGACAGAAATTAGCTCGCAAAAAAATTGGTGTGGCAACGGCTTCATCAATAGTTGTGCTTGGCACATTAGTAATCGGATTAGTCAGCTCTCCTGGCTGGCAGGTAGTTAAAGAAACATTTTTTGACTGGGCGTATGGCCGAGAAATACTTCACCTTGTTGCAAAAGGTTTAATCACTAACATCACGTTAACCATCGTTGCTTCAGTTGCGATTGGCATCATTGCTCTTGGGTTAGCACTTGCCAGAACTTCAAAATCAGCAGCCCTAACACCTTTTAGATTGCTAGCAACTGCTTACGTAGATATTTTCCGAGGCATTCCACTACTGCTTGTTATTTTGCTTGTTGGCTTTGGTGTTCCAGCACTTCGTTTAACGGGTGTTACTAACAGCGTGATTGTGCTTGGCACAGTCGCAGTTGTAATTACTTATTCGGCATATGTTGCTGAAGTAATTCGAAGTGGCATACTTTCAATTCATCCAAGCCAACGAGCGGCTGCACGATCACTTGGCTTATCGCAAACCCAAACTATGCGTTATGTGGTTTTGCCACAAGCTTTCAAGCGAGTTGTGCCACCACTATTAAATGACTTGGTTGCACTTCTTAAAGACACAGGTTTAGTTTCAATTCTTGGTGTGACTGATGCTGTGCGCGCAGCACAAATTCAAGGTTCAAGAACTTTTAATTACACACCTTATGTAATTGCAGCAATTTTGTTCTTACTAATAACTATTCCACTAACCCGCTACACCGATCGAGTTCTCAAGCGATCAATTGAAAAGCAGAATGCGCAAGGTAGCGCATGAATGTATTAGAAGTTACAAACTTACGTAAATCATTTGGCAACGAAGTTGTTTTAAATGATTTGAATCTGACTGTGCCTGAGCACACCGCCACTGTATTAATTGGCGCTTCAGGATCTGGAAAATCAACATTGCTGCGTTGCATTAATTTGTTAGAACAAATCGATGATGGCGAAATTCGTGTTGATGGAATTGAAATATCTGATCCACAGATAAATGAAGACGAAGTTCGCCGAAAACTTGGAATGGTTTTCCAATCATTCAATTTATTCCCACACATGACCGTTCTTGAGAACATCACTCTTGCACCGATTAAAGTTCATCAAATTTCAAAAGATGAAGCGATAGATCAAGCAAAGAAACTTCTTGCAAGATTTGATCTTCTTGATAAAGCACATCAATACCCAGATCGCTTGAGTGGTGGGCAACAACAACGTGTTGCAATTATTCGTTCAATTGCAAATAAGCCAAGACTTCTTCTGTTAGATGAAGTTACTTCTGCTCTGGATCCAGTGTTGGTTAATGAAGTCTTGGCAATTGTTCGTGACCTGAAACAAGATGGCATGACGATGGTCCTGGCAACCCATGAAATGGGATTTGCTACCCAAGTAGCTGATGAAGTTTGCTTCTTGAAAGATGGATTAATTCTGGAACGCGGAACACCAAGCCAAGTTCTAGAAAATCCACGGCTACCTGAAACCAAAGATTTCCTAAAGCGCGTGCATGAAGCAGGACGTCTTTAAAACCCATTATTTTTGGGTCTAAATGATGTCCACATTGTGGGTTTTTCACCTACTAGAGAACCGGTTCGCACATATCGGCCAGTCGAGGTAACTTAATAATTCAACCACCTGAAGGGGTGTTTTTCCTTAAACATGGGCATCAAGCAGTTATTCCGTTCACCTTTGCTTTGGATTGCATTAGCTATCACTGCTTTATTGGTAGGTACTAATTCTCTAAACACAAGTGGCGCTGCCAAAGAAGTTGATACCTGGAAAGTTATTAGCGACATTCAACAAGGTCGTGCGAAGTCGGTGACGTTAGTTGATGGCGATCAACTGATTAAAGTCACGCTAACTGACGACACTAAAGAAGTTGCTGAATTTATAACCGGACAAGCACCTTCACTTATTGCACTACTTGACGCCCAAAAATCTGCAGGAAATATTCCAGAAGGATATGACGTAGTTGTTCCTAAACAGTCATTCCTTGGCAGCTTGTTTATGTCGGTATTCCCAGTCATTTTGATTATGGGACTTTTCTTATTCATGATGAGCCAGATGCAAGGTGGCGGACGCATCATGTCATTTGGTAAATCACGAGCCAAGTTGATTACTAAGGACATGCCTCAAACAACATTTGCTGATGTTGCTGGCGCGGATGAAGCAAAAGAAGAACTTGTTGAAATTAAAGAATTCTTGCAAGAGCCAGGAAAGTTTCAAGCTCTTGGTGCCAAGATTCCAAAAGGTGTTTTACTTTATGGCCCGCCAGGAACGGGTAAAACTTTATTAGCCCGTGCTGTAGCTGGAGAAGCTGGCGTTCCATTCTTTTCGATCTCAGGTTCTGATTTTGTTGAAATGTTTGTTGGTGTTGGTGCCAGCCGTGTTCGCGATCTATTCGAGCAAGCTAAAACCAATGCCCCATCCATTATTTTCATCGATGAAATTGACGCTGTTGGTCGTCACCGTGGTGCCGGTATGGGTGGCGGACACG
>JACCEB011199596.1_pt1 | contig 14012 bp, 22 predicted proteins | sample 7454761 | NCBI WGS metagenome assembly JACCEB01 (sample SAMN15323454, study PRJNA562643) | freshwater metagenome | isolation source: river surface water | place: USA:Blue River Watershed | collected 2017-08-18 | reverse complement strand
GTTAGTCTACGTGCAGAATTAATTAAGAACGGATTTGCTCGTGAATATTTTGGCGAGGCAAAACAAAGCTGGTGTAATTAATGAAATCATTCCGCGATTATCTTCTTGAAGCAGAACGCAAACGTCAGCCCGAAGAGGATGACGAGCCAGAACGCAAATCTACCAAAGACAAACAGAAAGACCCTTTTGCGGACTTTGATGATCTATTTGCTCCTAAAGATGATAAGTTGCCAGCGGCACCAGAGCCAGAACGTGGAGACAATGAACCTCAAGATAATGACGGTGATAGACGAAGACGTGCCAGCCAGCGTGATACACAACGAGCAGCAGGTAACATAGAGCCTAATCAGCGTATGCGTGATTTGTTAGGACGTATGCGCGATATAGAAAATGATCCAGATGATCCTGGATATCCCGATCCTGAACCGCCAGAGAACTTGCCTGATGTTAGAGTTAATAATCAGAATTTACCAGCTGTAGCAGGTGCTAATTTAAGAGCAGCAGGAGTTCAAGATCCAGACTTTCATAAAGTATCTAACTTACCAGGTAATATGAGTCGTGCTATACGTACACTAGGTCGTCAATTGTTTAGATCATTTACCACAACAGATACTAACGATATCTGGATGATAGGTAATTTAGGTGGGCAGGGTCCTAACTCAAGACAAGAAGTAAATGCAGTTGCTGGTTGGGTTAGAAATAACGGCGAAGATATTGGTACTGGTAATATTGATTTTGATACTAGTATTCCTGGGTACCAAGCAGAAATACAACAGTATTCAGCTGGAGGCATTCGCTGGCTGTTAGTAAGAGATGAATTTGGTGACTATATCTATAGTTGGCCAGAGGCAGATAGTGTAGGACATAATCGTGCTGCACAAATAGGTCGTGATCGACCACGTCTAGGAAATGATTAAATAAAATTATGACAAACGCTGGAAAATTATTTGCTGATATGTGCAGGGAAGTTATTGTAGAAGCTTCCACCACTGGGGATATCATTAAAGACAAACCGGGCGGTGCTGCTGTAATGAAACAATTACACGCCACTGCATCTACTCCGCATGATTTAAAATATCAAAAGATAGAAAAAATCAGTTGGAGTGAATTAAAAGACTACAGTCGTAAAAGTTGGGTAATTATTATTGGCACCAACGGAACCGGCGCTATCAAAGCTGACGATACATATAATGCCTTAGCTGCCAAAGCCGACGGCGAAGTAAAAAGTTTTAGAAATGATAGAGGCGGAAATGTCATAGACTTTTTAAAAGGTGAGATTGGTAAGTTAAGAGAATTCTATGTTGCATTAAAACAACCTGACACATCTAGAAAGAAAAAAGAAAGAGAAGAATTAAAAAAGTCTGCAACAAAATCTGTAACTGTTAATCAAGAAACATTAATGAAAAAATTTAGACCGTTATGGGCTAAGGCCATAACGGCAGCAATTGCAGATTCAAAAGGGCACGTCGTTAATATGATTAAAAACGATGCTTTTGAAAAAGCCAAAAAGAAAATGAGCCAAATTGAATCATTGCAAAATGGTTTAGATTCATTAGAGTCTGGAGATAACGATCCCCCCGGCTTCATTAAAGCAGCTATAAACAATGCAGTATTAATGACAGCCAGTTATTACTATCCAGAACAAACTGGAACTATCAGTAGAGAAAGATACGGAAACAATCAAAGTACTTCTCAGTTCTCAGAAGGTCCAAGACAATTATTAAAAGACATCGAACAGGGCGATACAGCCAAAGTTGGAACAGTCCTAGCATTTTTTAAAAGGGCTTTGATATCAGGATGAAACTAACACAAATTATTTTAGAGGCTAATATAGCAGCCAAATTAAAAGATCCTAAAGTCGTAAAGATGTTAGGTATTGCTATGCGACATGACAGTACTTTGCCTAAAAACAAAGTAGCTGCACTAGGTCCAAAGCCTTCAGATGAAGATATTCTCAAACTATGGAGTGACATGCTAGATGACAGTTTGAGAACAACAGATTTTGGTGATATCTCAGCTGACGGAAAATTTGATGACTGGTTAACTAAACTTTACATTAATGGTGTTGTTGACTACGAAGATATTAACGGAGAAGGCGGAGATGCTCTTGGTGCATGGAAAGCACTCAGTATCCGCGGTAGACTCAAACCCGAACACCAAGATTTTAATAAATTTAAAAGCTTACGTGCTATTCAAAATCTAGTTAGAGATCCACAATACAGAGAAGAAATACGTAGAATCAAAGATGCTGAAGTTATTGAAAAACATAAACGCGAAAAGAAAGAAATAACATTAATTGATGATGATCGTTTTTTAGTTACTGTTCCTTTCAATTATGGTGCCTGCTATACATTTAATAATAGCCAAGGATATCCAGCTAGTTTCTGCACAGGATCTAGTTCAGGACTACGTTGGTTTGAGCGTTATGCTCCAGATGGCCCTATTATCAGTGTAGTTGATAAACAAAATCAAGATGATGTCAACGGCAAATGGCAGATTCATGCCCCAACTAATCAAATGAATAACGGTAATCAAAGCATTTCTTATTCAGCAGGGGATGAAAAGTTTGCTGAACTTTTTCCTGGATTATTAAAGAAGATCATTGCTGCTCTTCAATCTAAGAGCGAAGATATCAAAAAAAGCAGTTCAGAAATTGTTTCTGGTGGATATGATATTCAAGTAGCCGCAGATGATCTTAAGAAAAAGTTTCCGAGATCAGCAGCTTCGGAAGCTCCAGATGCAGAGCAGCCAGAAGAAGGCGATGGTGCAGGAACATGGTTAGTTACACATGTACCAACTGGGCGTCAAGCACGTATTGAAGCAGACAATCGTGAAGATGTTCAACAAAAATTATTACAAAGACATCCTAATATAAACATAGATGACTTTACATTTGAATTACAGCCTGCAGAGGCTCAATAACACCTACCTTAGGACGTTATCGTTACTTTAGGTGTGCCCGGCTGCTGGGCAGAGCGTTATGGGAGTCGTGCCCCGGAATGGCGTTCTAAGTGAGCACCAATAACAAAAAGCCCCTTCTGGGGCTTTTATTTTAGTCTACAATTTTATGATAAATTTCTTTCCAGTTCTTAACTCTTGGTATCATTGGATCGTCATAGTCCATATTATGTCCGTGTTCCATTAATAGACTTTTAAGACCTAAGCTATTGCCAACTTGACAGTTAACAATCTTATCTTCAATCCACCAAAGACCACTGTTACGATATGGTTCTAATGCTTCATCTTTGTCTGCACCTGTATCTAAGAAAATAAATTTTTCAAAAGCTGTTTCACCAAACAGTTTCTTTAAATTCATTTTACGCAGTTCGCAGGCATTTTCATCTTTACTTAGACTAGTAATACAGTGGAATACATAGCCGTGTTCTTCATGTAATCGTTTGACATAGTACATAGCATCGCGTAATGGCGGCAAGAATCCCATGTGTGCTGATTCATTAAAGATTTTAATTAATTTCTTGCCTTGATCCATATCAATGCCGTAGCGGGCACCAATGTTGTATTTTAAGTTACCGCCTTCGGTCTTGTTAAAACCATGTTGCCGCATGTATACATCAAATGCGTATTCCCAATCTAGTAATACACCATCTGCATCTGTTAATATAATTTTATTTTTCATACTGTAATGTCTATGTTTTGTCCTAATCGTCTGTCAAGTTCTCTAGCTCTTTGCATGTTATCTATTTTTAATTTCTCTATATGTTGTTGATGTTCTACTCGATCGTCATAGAGAGTTTTGTCTCGCATTTTTGTAAGATAGCGAACATGTTCTTCGTAATAGCGTATTGTAGTGGGATTAACTTTCATTTGTAAAATAATCCTATGATATAGATAATTAGTAGACCAATATTAATTACTACTAAATTCCATTCTTTGATTCTTAAACTCCAAATCAAATATAGAACTGCACCAATATTAAGTAGCCAAATATTAGTAGGATCAATTCTTAGGCTAGTACACATGGCTCCTGCTAATGTTATAAAACATGCAGACCATTTTAGAATAGAGTTTAACATACTGCAATTATATGCTCAGTTATTGAATCTGTCAAGCTATAAATACTAGATGGAAATTATAATCTACACCTTGGTGATGGTACAAATCACCATAGCGTGTGTCACGCTCTATTTACATAGATCACAGGCACATAGGGCAGTACAGTTTCATCCTGTAATATCACATTTAATGAGATTTTGGTTATGGATGACCACAGGCATGAATACCAAAGAATGGGTAGCAATACATCGCAAGCATCATCAGGCTGCAGATACAGAACAGGATCCGCATAGTCCTAAACAACACGGCATATGGCAAGTATTATTTGGTGGTGCATTTCTTTACATAAAAGCCAAGCGTAATAAAATTTTAATCAATGAGTTAGGTCATGGAACACCTAATGATTGGATAGAAGAAAAACTTTACACTCCCCATCCTTACATGGGAATACTCTTGATGTTGGTCATAGACTGTATTCTTTTTGGCCCTGTAGGAATAGTGGTGTGGGGAGTTCAGATGTTATGGATACCTTTTTGGGCAGCAGGAGTTATTAACGGTGCTGCTCACTGGTGGGGATATCGCAATTACAATGTTAAAGATACTAGTCGTAATCTTTGGCCTTGGGCGTTTTGGGTAGGCGGCGAAGAATTACACAACAATCATCACGGTGATGGTGCCAGTGCTAAGTTTAGTAAAAAACGTTGGGAATTTGATATAGGTTGGTTTTACATTAGAGTTTTACAACTGTTTCGATTAGCAAAAGTTAGATAAGAGAAAGCCCCCTTGCGGGGGCTATTCATATTATATAATGGGCTAGGCCCGTATATTATTTCTTCACGCCCTGATTAACAAAGCTGTACATCTTTTCTGCGGTTTCTAGAACTTTATCAAGTCCCGGAAACTCTGGCATACCAACAGATGTAACTACTTGACCAGTCTTTTCGTCACGCTTGGCTGACATTTCCCAACCTTGGAACTTCCAACTGTATTCCTGGTGAACGATATCTTTGGCCATTGCTAAAATATCAGTGCGAATCTCATATCCGTTCTTATTAAATTTAACTTCTGGTAGTTTTGGTGTATCAAAATTTGACATAATTTTCTCCTTTGTGTGTATGTCTGATTAAGCCTTAGAGCTGGCTTCTGCTTTCTTAGGAAACAAAACTGAAGAAATGCTGTCAACTGAATAACGGGTCATTTCAATAGTATTGTTTGTAAGAACCTTGGCAAATGCAGTTTGTGCATCAATATATGCATGAGCTGCTTTATTTAATCTTTGATCTTTAAAAATAGCGTTAGTCACTACTTTTTTAGTGTTTTGAAAATTGTCGATGTAAAAATCTGGTGAAAACATAAATCCTCCTTGTGTGTTTGTGTATATGTCATTATATAGTACTGACGGGTTAAAATCAAGTGTAAACATGAGTAGGTTCTCCGATCTTGTTAGTCTTTGAGCATCATTTTACGTGCAAGATCGTGATGCCCTATTCTGGATAATGCTGCTGCTGCCCTAGCTCTACTGAAAGCCTCGCAGATTTCTAAAAATTTGCACCACATTTTTTTCATGCATTCCCCCTCTGAGCATCGTACTCAAACTGTCTTTGCAGATGTTCTAGCTGTGCTGGATTGTCAATGTGATGTCGACTAATGTATTGCTCTAGTCTTGATTGATATGTTGACTCTGGGAACATTTCTGCTAGACGTTCTAAGAATCTTAACATTGTTTCTGATAGTTGTTTCATATTTTTTTTACCTCTGTAAGTGTGTGTAGAATTAGTGTTTCTACTGATCTATTTATGCTGCATCTGCACATACTTTACACTTCATGATTTTTTTATTACAATACGATTAAATTGGTTAAATAGTTGAACAGGCTAAATTATTTTATGAAACTAAAAACACGATCCATATTACAAGAGCTGAATTCAATAGCTGAAGTGCGCCACACTGATGCTGTTGTAGAAAGTCGTGCTGTTAACATCATTAATTCAGCTATTAATCTAATTGAATCAATCAAAAATAATTACAGTGCTGAAGAAGCTGATGAATTAGAGCGTAGATTGATCAATGCTATCAAAGGGCAGGATACTGCTAAGTTTTCTAGAGGCATTCGTAAGATTGCTGAAGACCGTAAATCCAATAAAAAACCCCTCTAAATCCATAATTTTTTACAATCAAAATAAATACTATGCCAGCCTCTGAGCGAGGCTTTGATTATGAGGAGAAAATATCATGGCAGATCTATTAAACGAAACAGTTGCAGCCAATTATGGCAAGCATGTAATTAACCAAGCAGACGTTGGTCGTGAGCTAATTGTTAAAGTTGCTCTAACTAACATGACAAATGCAGATGTAACAGCAATCCGTAACGCAATTACTCTACCAGGTGGTTCTGGTGGTACACTACCTGCTAATACCGGCGATGCATTTACCGTAGCAGCTATTGGTACAGCAAACGGTGCAGCTTTCTCAAGCGGCGTAACTGACGTCATCTATATGCGTGTTCAAGGTACTGGTACATTTGACACAACAGACGCAGCAGCAGGCACAGGTGCTACTGTTACTGTTGAGGCAGTGTTTACACCAGCACTATAATTTCCACTCGGGATGGGAAGGAAGAGAGCGGATTTATTCCGCTCTTTTTTTATCTGCGTAAATAGTAGCACATTATGGCACGATACACCATCATTACATTAGTAGACATTACTAGAACACAACCGACACGATCTGAAACAGACAAAATTAAATTAGGTCAACAATCTAATTTCAATAGTCTTCTTCAGGCAATTGGCCTACGTTCAAACATCAGTTGGGAAACTGATCCAAAAATGCACACAGGTTCTATACCCGTAACTGACGGTAAAGCCAATCATTGGATTTGGGAATTTGACACAGAACGTGATGATACGTTTTTAAAAGATAAAGATCCGGTTGGTTTGTTAGTTGATGATTTACATGGTGTTCCAATAATAACCAATCTTAAAGAAACCGCAGATATACATCCTGCTGCTTTTATAACCAAAGGTGAAAACATTAATGTGTGGGTAAAATCCAATCATTGATAAATATTTGGTAAAGGCACATTTATCTAGGCAATTTCATAAGGCACATATCCGCAAGGAACTTGACCAACCACAGGAGATTAGCCTAAAATGGCGCGAGTAGCAACCATACAACCAGTCGCGGAGCGAGTAAGCGTACTGGAAACCAAAGTTGAAAATATTGATGAAAAGATTGATGACTTAAAACTAGATGTCAAAGAAGTCCACGATTGTCTAGATCGCACAGGCGATGAGCTTAAGGCACAGTTAAAAGTAATGCACGACGACTCAAATAAACAGCACGAAGAATTAGCAGAAAAAATCTTAGAATTAGAGCATACTAAGAAAAAACTTACTATGTATGCAATGATTGCTCTTGCCTTTGCAGCAGGCGCAGGATGGTTTGATAAACTTAATTTAGATTCAATTGTCAAATTCTTTTTATAACAATCAAACGTAGTTTAAATAAAAGGGCCCACGGGGCCCTTTTTTTATGTCTAATTTAAATTCAAAACTACAACAGGTAGTTGAACGTACCCATCGCAAGTTATATGAACAGGATCAAATCATGCCTGTCAAAACCAACCAGGGCATATTGGTTGGTGATGTGTTAATGATTGCGGTAGGCCCTGTAAAGAATCTTTACCAAAAAGATAAATTAATTTACAAAGAAATTAGTCTAAACGCAGCAGCTATTAAAATTGCCAATATAGTAACAAAGTACGGAATTAACAGCAAATCAGAAGCATTGTATCGTGCAGATCAAGAATATGGACGATGGCTACATGAGAGCCAATTTTTAAGGCATAAGTATCAAATAGCTCGCAAAAATGGCAATAACGATCGTGCTGATATATACCTAGCTAGGTATTGTACAGCTAGAGATAGGGCAAAGAGCGCACAATCACACGCACTCGCTTTGGCTGCGTTCTGAATAAATATACGATAATTCTGGATTTTACTTTATGAAAACACTTGATATTTTTACTAGGCCGTCTGTAAAAAAGCTGAATGAAAGTTTTGAAAAAACCTTTGGTAAAAAGCTCAATCTTGAGTCTTTTACATTACCACAGCTAGAAGATGCTAGAAACAGATTACGAACAAAAATGCATCAAATGCGCAATGACAGCACATTTAATGAAACTGTAGAAAACGAAGATCATCAAAAAACACAATGGATGCTTGATATCATTAACCAAGAAATTGCTGAACGCACAGAAGATGTTGTAGAAGAACAAGATCCAGCAGCAATGTTTCAAGGCATTGAAACTGAATCAGATTCCGGTGATCCAATGATTAGTGATATGAGCGACGAAGAATTAGCAGAATTTATTGGCGCTGATGCAGATTGGGTGTCTGCTAATAGAGAAGATGCTGAAGGAATGGCTGCAGATATGAATAGCGATTATCAAGGTGAGGAAGATCCAGAATCAAGCGGAAGCGATGATGACGAATCATTTGGTATATACGACGGCTACGATTTTAGCCAACAAGAACAATTTGGAGAAAGTATGAACACTCAGGTAAATGAAAACGAACTAAACAAAGCTTCTGCTGTAGTTTCAGCCAAAGGTATGGTTGATAAAGTTAGCAGATGGATTGAAGAATTAGCAGGTATTGAGAATGATACATTGTTATCATTGGGCGATAGTATTCGCGACGAAATGGGTCAAGAACAAGCTAAAGCATTCTTAAGTCAAGTTGCCCCTGCAATTCAGTCTGCATTAGACACACTAAAGCAAGCTAGAGAAACAATGAGCACAGGTGTTAGAGCTCTTACTGGCGAAGTACAACCAGCAGAAATGTTGGGCAGCACTGGTGAAGAAGCTCCACCGGGATTTGAAGAACCAGGTGTTGAGCCTGCTGAACCAGATGCTATGAATGCAGACGAGTTAGAAGCTCCTGAAGATGATTTTGCCGCAGCAGAACCAGCAGCAGGCGGATCAGAAACTGCCGGTCGCGAGCAGCGTGAAAGTATTAATTTTCAAAGCCGTTTATTAAAAGCATTGGCAGGCTAATATGAGCTCTTCACAAATTTTAAGATCGTATCTTGATATTTTGAATGAAAGAGGCGGCCGTGGGGGAGCAGTCGCTAGGCCAGCTGTACAACAAAAGCCAGCTCAACAAGTTCAGCCAGCTCAACAAGTTCAGCCAGCTGCACCTAAACCTGGCCAACCTACTAACTTACAACAGACACAAAAAATACAACAAAAAACAAAAGTAGGACTCCAATCGGTTGGAAAATCACTTACAGGAAAAAGTCCTTCCGCAGTAGGCCAAGCAGTGCAAGGTTTTAATAAAATTTCACAAGGGTCAGCAGTAACTGGTATGCAATCGTCTGCTTTGGAACCTTTTATTGAACCTTTGCAGATGATTTTAGCTAATCCACAACTGAAACAGAGATTTTTAGCATTAGTTGCACAGGCAACACAAGCTACCGCTAAGATTGATCCAACAGCAATACAGCAGCAACAACAATAAAAGATTTTAAAAAAATATGAGATTAAAAGATCTAAAAGAGCATGACGAACAATTAGACGAAATACTCCCAGTACTTGGTGCAGTTGCTCGAGTTGGTGCCGGTGCTTTAGCTAGGGGTGGTGCCGCCGCCGGACAGGCAGCGTTGCGAGCCGGTAGTACTATTGCCAGGGGAGTTGGAACAGCAGCTAAAGCACTTGGTCGAGGTGTAGCAGGTGTTGGTCAAAAAGTAGCAGGCGCTGCTGGTCAAGTTGCTGGACAAGCTGCTTCTGGATTAGCAGGCGGTGGCATGGATCCAGCACAAGCAGCTCAAGCTAAGAAACAGCACGACGAAGAAAAGAAAGCCCTCCAAGCTGCGATCAAAGAAAAACAAGCAGAGATAGCACAACTACAAAAAGAATTGGCAAGCATAGGATGAGATTTTACGAATTCGCGTTACCGTTAGACGAAATTGAAACAGAGCCAATTGATAAATTTATCTTGGCTCTTAAGACTTATATTGGCACCGCAGCCATTAAAAAACAACCAGCTGAATTTAATTGGAACGGCTTTGCTAAAATGATGCGCAGTCAAGGTTTTGAAATAGCTGCAGACTATAAAGTTTTTAAATCAATTTACGATCAGCTTCCTCCAGAAATGCAGAAGCTAGTTTTAGATTTTAACGATAAAACCATTCAACTTAATGTTCCCGGAATTAAAAACGATAATCCAGATCTTGAACCAGAACAAGACAGTCAAAATGCTGTAAATCAAATGGCACAAGGACTGGCACCGCAGCAGTTAGCTAAACAATCACAAACTCCGCAAGTAACACAGGCTTGACATACATAAAGTAACAATTTAAAATACTTTATGACCTTACTAATAGAAAAATACAAATATCCCTCCACCACTAGAACTACCATAAACGGCAAGCGACATTATGATACAGGTGACGGGCTTCCCGTGCCCAGTGTTACAACAATTCTCGATGCTACCAAAGATAAAACATTTTTACACGAATGGCGTAAACGTGTAGGAGAACAAGCAGCTCAACAGATTACTACAGAAGCTGCTGGCGTTGGAACGTCAATGCACAAGTATCTTGAGGACTATGTCAAAGGAGAAAAACTTGTTGCAAAAAGTAATCTAGTGCATCAACAAGGGTTTAAGATGGCACACGTTATCATTGACAAGGGGATGTCTAAAGTCAGCGAAATGTGGGGATCAGAAGTTAATCTCTGTTATCCTGGATTATATGCCGGAACTACTGACGGTGTTGGTGTATTTGACGGAAATCCCGCAATAATTGATTTTAAACAAACCAACAAGCCCAAGAAAGAAGAATGGGTTGAAGATTACTATCTACAGTTAGTAGCATACGCTATGGCTCATAACGAGATGCACGGGACTGATATTAAACACGCACATATCTTAATGTGTAGTAGAGATCTGCAATATCAACAGTTTAATATAACGCCAGATACGTTTGGGCACTGGTCGGACAAGTGGTTAGAGCGTGTCCAGCAATACTATGATTCTAGATAAATACCCTAACAAGGGTATAGATCTATGGCCGTAGTCCAAATAAGCAAAATACAAGTCCGTAAGGGCAAAAAATTACAAACCGGCATTCCCCAATTAAGTGGAGGGGAATTTGCATGGGCAGTTGATACACAAGAACTATACATAGGTAATGGTTCTGTATCAGAAGGAGCCCCTCTAGTTGGTAACACTAAAATTTTAACAGAATACGATAACATTTTAGATCTTGCTAGAGGATATAAATTTGCTTCCGGAAATCCTAGTATTACGAGAAGTGTTTCTCGTTCGATACAATCAAAGTTAGATGAATACGTGAGCGTATTTGATTACGGAGCCAAAGGCGACGGCACTAGTAACGATACTGTTGCATTTCAAAGAGCATTAGACGATCTTTTTTTAAATGCTAATACTGTGTTTAGGAAGGCATTGTTTATACCTTCTGGAAATTACTTAATTTCATCTGAACTACGTATTCCTAGTAATGCTGTTATAATTGGTGAAAATCAAACAAACACAGTGTTGTTAATGAATACAAGTGCTGTAACTTTTAAAACAGCTAGTAACTCATCATTAGGTAACTTTACAGGTTCTAATAGACCAGAAAATATTTCGTTATCAAATTTTAAATTTTATTTTACAACAGGATTTTTAAATTTAACCGGTACACGAAATACCAAATTTGATAACATAATTTTTGAATCAATCTATTCGTTAGGAAACAGTACAGAAACTTCAATGGTTGGTTGGACAAACGATATTGACAGTACTAAAGTTACCAACATTGTTTTTTCTAATTGCAAATTTACTAAAGGATATATTGCAGTATCTGCGGTATTTTCATCAGCATTAAACACAAGTGTAAATTTTGATAATTGTAATTTTTATCTTTGTGGAAAGGGAATTTATCTTCAGGGACAACTTGATCAAAGTAATCAATGGACAATTCAAGATTCACACTTTGAGTTAATATTTAATCAAGCTATCCATGTCACTAATGGATATGATACAACTGTTCGAGGTAGTAGGTTCTTGATTTGTGCTAATGGTCTTAATAATGCTGCTACACCAATATTGCCAGTTATTAATTTTGTTCAATCAAAAAATAATACTGTGACTGATTGTTATTTTGATAGAACACAGGAAGCAGGAGTATCAAATACTTCATCTAAAGCAGGATGGCCCGAAGTATTAAATGGATCTAAGACAACAATAGTTAATAATATAGTTGCTGCTATAGCACTATCCGACGGTCAAAGAACTCTAGCTGTGTTTTCTGCTTTTAATAAATTCATAAAGATAGATTATGTATTAACGTTAGGTACTGCTGTTAGAAGAGGTACCTTGACTATGATCGTTGATGGTCTCAGTCCTAGTACTATATCATTAACTGACGAATTTAACTATACTTCGGGAGTAACAGCTATGACAGGATTTGAATTTGGAACTAACGTTTTTGATAATAACTTAGATTCAGGACTTGACACAATTCAGTTATGGTATAGAAATCCTCTTGCAAATCAAGCCACTGGACAGATTTCTTATTTTGTAACATACGGTGTTTAATCTCTATCGAGACGATAGGATTAAAATTTGGAGAGAGTTTAGAGATGTGCTAGAAACCAGCAATACACCACTACAGGATATTGCTGAATTTTGGTCTTTAGCTCCTTTTGTTAATCCTTATCTAAATCCCCAAAATCCTTCTGAATGGCCAGATCCTTGGCAATTAATTCTTGAAGGTAAGTACGACGATCTTGCAATTTCATTAGGAATGCTGTATACTCTGAAATTAACACAGCGGTTTATGGACACCTATTGTGAGATACATATGTCTATGCTCCCCAATGAAAAACATCCTAAATTTTTCTTAATTGTAGAGCAGTCTGATGTTTTAAATTTTGAATATAAGAAAAGTTTAAAGATACATGAAGTTCCCCAAGTAGATTCAATGATAGTATGGAAGGGTAGCTCCCTGCCATAAATATCTGCTCATCATAAAAAATAATATTGAGGCGTAAAGAAAGATGAACATTACAGTTATTAAAAGAAACGGAGAGAGAGAGCCACTAATGATTGAAAAGTGGCAGGCGCAGGTAGCAAAGGTATGTAAAGGAATTGCTGATGTTAGCCAATCAATGATAGAAATTAAAGCACAGTTACACTTTTATGATGGTATTACCACTGAAGAAATTGATAATATTACTCTTAGAGCGATTGTAGATTTAATTGATGTAGAACACAATCCTGATGTAGGTCACACAAATTATCAATACGTAGCAGGTAAACAACGTCTTAGCATGTTGCGTAAAGATGTATATGGTAGTTATGAAGTTCCTCACCTTTACGAAATTGTTAAGAAAAATATCAAGGTTGGACTTTACACTCCAGAACTTCTAGAATGGTATTCAGAAGATGACTGGAATAAAATGAATGACATGATTGATCACAGCAAGGATGAAGAATATTCGTACGCTGCTATTGAACAATTAATTGAAAAATATCTAGTGCGTAATCGTGCCACTAAAGAAATTTACGAAACTCCGCAGGTTCGTTATATGATTGCGGCAGCTACAGTATTCCATAAAGAAGAACCCAATGCTGCAAGAATGCGTTACATAAAGGAATATTATAATGCTGCTAGTGATGGTCTTTTTACTCTTGCTACTCCTGTCCTTGCTGGGCTTGGCACTCCGACGAAACAATTTTCTTCTTGCGTTCTCATTAGGTCTGATGATGACCTGGATAGTATATTCGCTAGTGGCGAAATGATGGCCAAGTATGCCAGCAAACGTGCTGGCATTGGTTTAGAAATTGGACGTCTAAGACCACTTGGTAGCCCCATCAGAGGTGGTGAGATCATGCATACAGGTATGATTCCTTTCTTGAAGAAATGGTTTGGTGATCTACGTAGTTGCAGTCAGGGAGGCATCCGTAATGCTAGTGCTACTGTATTTT
>JACCEB011350117.1_pt1 | contig 14066 bp, 8 predicted proteins | sample 7454761 | NCBI WGS metagenome assembly JACCEB01 (sample SAMN15323454, study PRJNA562643) | freshwater metagenome | isolation source: river surface water | place: USA:Blue River Watershed | collected 2017-08-18 | reverse complement strand
TGGACGGATTCGGACTTTTGACGATTTAGCTCGCGGAAGATCTGTTCGCCATAGCCGAGTATGAGATGGAGTTGCGCCCAGGTATATTTCTTGAACTGGCCCTTCTTACGGCTGCGACCAATTCCGATTTTGCTCTGGCCAATGCTGACAGCGGCCATCGGCACCCCATCCGTGACATCTAGTTCGATGGAGTCAGATCCGCGAGCAAGCGCCAACCCACGGGCCATGAACTTAGCCTTGGTATATGAGGTTGCCGTCGTCACTTTGACGTTGGCCGCATCTGAAGCCGACAGCTTAGCCGCTCCTTTAGGGGCTAAGATCACCCTCCCTGCTCCGAGCTTCAATCCATTGACAGCCTTGCTGTATTCGGACGGCAAGGCGTTACGAGCTCCTGAAAGCTTAACCGTCAGGGCGGCCTCCGGGCTGTCCAAGTTGACCTTCCGGATGTTTAAAACCACGGATTTATGGGATTTTGCCATAGGAGGCAGAATAAAACCGCAGGGCCTACAAGAACAACCCTGAAGACGACATTAGAATAGTAAAACCGAACTCACTCGCCCAATCTAACCCAACTTTAGGACAACATGAAAATCGACGCCATCCGGTCCGAGCAAAACGGGCACGGCATCTTCTCCGCCAAGATGACCGTCGCCGAATTGGCGAAAGTCGCCGAGGTAGACTTCGCCGACCCCGGAATCAACCGCACAGGCTATCAGCGCAAACCTAACGAAAAACGCTATGACCAGATCGCGTCCTACATGACCGGGAAGAAGGCCATCATGCCGCCGCCCATCATCATGTCCTATCGCGGAAAGCTAGCCATTCGCCCGCTCAAGGGTGGTTTCGTTGAAATCGAAATTCCGGATGATGAGAAGCTGTGGGTGATCGACGGCCAGCATAGGCTTGGCGGACTCAAGCTCCTGGCCGGCATTCAACCGACCCAAGGGACTGGCCGCATCTCGAAGAAATTCCAGAAGCACAATGCCGACTACCAAGTCTTTGAGATGCCCGTCGTCATCATCGAATGCTCCAGCGTTGCGGTCGAGGCCGCTCAATTCGCAACCATCAACAGCGAAGCGAAGAAAGTAGACAAATACCTGGCAAATGTCGCCATCCTCAAAGGGGGAGGCGAAATGCCGACCGGCGAACGCGCATGGGAACCACGGGCTGCCGACGCCGTGCACCACCTGAACACCTCTGACGAATCGATGCTGTTCGGAAAAATCAAGCACTCCAACGCAGCGAAGGGGAACTACTACTGCAGCGCCAAAGGACTGATGATGCTCATGAAGCCCATCATGAACGACGGTATCTACAGCGGAGCATGGGAAAAAGGCGGAACAAGCCGCGAAAGGCTCTACAAGATGCTGACAGACTACTGGGCGGCCTGGAATGAAGTCATCCCCTTCTGCTTCGTGGACCCAAAGAATCATGCGCTGTTCAAGAATTCCGGCTTAACCGCAGTCAACGTATGCCTTGTGACCATGATCCGAAGAATCGGCGTGGAGTACCCCTCCAAGCAGCAATTCATATCCGTCATCAGCAAGTTAGGCGAATACGTCGAAGATCAATTCTGGCATAAGTACGGCTCGCATAAATCGAACCTCTATCGATGCGTAGGCGCCAGCCAGAGCCGCAACGCCGCGCGCCTCATGGAGGAAGCCATCGTCGAAGTTAGAATCTCCGGGGCAGGAAAAAGCAGCACGCGCTAACAAGACTCGACGCCAACACTCGCCTCAGGCTCAAAGATTCCCCTCGAACTCGGTCAGCTTACCGCTTTCCATCTCAAGGAATTCCCCCTTAAACACGCCGTTACTGTCATAGGTGAAGGTCACGCGTAGCTTATCTCCTTTTCGACATCCGGCAGGAAGCGGCATGTATTCGTCAAAGATGCGGACGAGCTCGGGATGATCGAGTTCCTGGGTGTCTTCGCGACATTGCGTGACGTCGCAACGGATCGTCTCCTGACCGTCTTCCATGACGTAGAAGTCCATGCTGACCGAAGCCGGACGAGGGTCGCCCTTGCGCAGGATGATGCTGTTGAATTCGACATCATCATTGGTCTCGGCGGTCGTCCCTAGGTAGTAAGGGCAAACTTCCACCAAGGACTTGTCTTTGATCTTGGCCTTCTGCTCAGGGCCAAGCAGCCCGGGTTGCTCTGCATAAGCGCGATGAGCGGCGAAAACCGCGGCTCCCAGTGCGATCGCCTGGCTGGGATTACGGCGAATCGGAGGAAAGCCGAACATTTCCGTGAGCCTGCGCTCAAGTTCCGGGATATAGCTGGTTCCGCCTGCCATGAAGACGCCGGCGATTTCGCACCTATCCATGAACGCAGCACGCAAAACGTTGTCGACGCATTCGAAAGACTGGTCGAAGATGGATTTGGACGCAGAAACAAAGGCGGCCTGCGTGACTGTCACGTTCACGCGTCCATGCTTACTGGTGAAAATACTTACCGTGCGGCTTGGTGAGCTGCTAAGCTGCTCTTTGATTTTCTCTGCCTGAGGAATGTTAAAGCCAGTATCTTCGACAGAGAAGTTCTCACCCTTAAGTCGTAAAAACTCCGCCTGGATCAGGTCGTAGACGACTTTGTCCAAATCCATGCCCCCTAATTTCGCCACCCCATCGGAGCGCACCACGTTGAGGTCCCCCCCGCTGATGCTGATGATGCTCACATCGAGAGTCCCGCCGCCGAAATCATAGATGAGGTAGTTTCCGTCCAAGGGTACCGGCGAAGTGTGCGCATGGTAGAGCGCAGCGGCGGTCGGCTCATCGATGACCTGGATAGGCGCAGGAAAGCCCGCATCGAAGGCGGCCTGCATCGTCTGCATACGCGCCCTGTTGGCGAAATTAGCGGGCACAGTGATGGCCAACGAAGACACTTCTCCGAACGTCATCATCAAGTGACGAAGCAGACGCTCCAACATCAGCTTTGTAAGGCCAGCAGGGGTGTAAGTACGACCATGAGCCTCGTAGAACGTGTCGGTGCCCATGTCCCGCTTGTAGAGGCTGAAGGCACCTTCCTGAATGCCTACCGCATCGCGGGCCATTTCTCCGATCAGGGCAGGCTCATCGGGATTAGCAGCCTCGAAGAAGAAGGCCGAGTGGATGAATTTTTCGTCATTCCACAAATCTACGCCTTCTGGCTCGCCCCCCGCATTGAAACGGGCGGCAACAGTGGTGGTTGTGCCAAGGTCGATTCCTACGATAGCTCCCATAAATTAAGCGTAAACGGAAACGTTACTTGCGGTGATGACCTTGAGCTTCCCGTTGGCCATGAACCCGACCCACGGGCTGCGTACGGCCTTAATCGTCCCCTTAAGGGCTGCATCAGAGGTTAGCTCAGTCTTAAACACCTTACAGGAACCCGCAGGCTGGTCGATGAAACGCTCCCCCGGCGTCGGCACCCCCTTGACCAGTCCAGCCGCGGAGAACAACGCATCAACGGATTCTGACAATCCAGACAAGATCTGCGCGAACTCGCCTTCGGCACGTCCCCGCTCGAATTCTAGGCCGACATAAAGCTGCGCGATGGCCTCATTCAGCTCGGCGGCATCGGTGCGATTTAGACCAGACTTAAGAGCGGCGATTTCGGCACGCTTAGCCTCAAGCTCTATCTTGAATTCAGACGACTCGCGAATTCGGGCCTGAAGCTCTGAACGCACAGCGGTGACATCAGCGGCGATCGATGACGCTTCAACATTGCAGACCTTACATCCATTCGAACGGGGCGCATTTGCATCAACGGCAGTAGCCCAAAGGAGTAGCCAAAAAACACCCGCAATAACCAGTAAATATGAAACGAATGAAACGGAGGGTATTTCAAAATAAAAAACCAGCAGACCGACTCCCGTCGCAATCAAAAAAACAGGGGCCCACCAAAGTGATGAAATTTTAGGCTTTAACATAATTCAGCTTAAGTATGGCAGATAAAGATAATGTCAAAAGGCGAGTAGAAGACCTGATTACAAGGAATTAGAACCTCAATATTAGCTAGGCCTTCCTCGATTATGCCGCTGACAGAGCAGTCGTCCGTTTTCCAGGGAGGTAGCACCACCGTCGGCCCATCTCACGATATGATCGGCGTCTGCGCTCCTGAAATCTGAAAAGACCTCAGAGCAACGGACTCCACCCTCCTCCCACTGACACTGATGCTGAGCTCGTTCCCATATCGCGATGCGCTGATCCTCCGTAAAAGCGCGGCGCATGTCCCTCGAATTCATGTCAGGGAACTTTCTGAGGATAAACTGCATCAGCAACTGGTGACGCTCGTCGATACGATTCTTGGCATAACCTGCGTTACTCAAGGCAGAGTTAAATCGGACGAGCGAAATATCATCGATCCCAGAAGAACGATGCAGCTCGAAGGATTCGACGACGTCCCTGGCAAACGAAAAAGTCGTCGTACCGACTGAATATCTCTTAAGTTCAACCCAGGCCCTAAAATAGGTAAGCACAAGGTAGGTCTTATTGAGGCGGGGGTTGATTATGTCATTTCCGGCAACGTTGTAGGTAATCGCACGCCTAAAGCCTTCGAGCAGATTGAGAAACCCCTCGCGTTGAGCATTCGTGAGGTTTGTAGACTTCTGCAGGTACATACTCTCCAGACTAGACCAGTGCTTGTCCTGACCGGGATAGAGGTACTCATGCAGCAGTACGTCGCATAGCCCGCGATGTGCCTTTCGGCTGTTTTTGATTGGAATCCCCTTGAAGAATTCATGACCAAACTCGCATTCATCATCGTCATCTTCGTCTTCTGGCTGCCTATTACGGACGGTAGTTAAACTGGTCACAAAATCCGTCAGTTCTCCAGGAAGTGCAGCACGGATCTCAGTCTTGGTGAGGCTCTTGCCGCCCTGAAGCTTAACAAAGATATCCTTAGCGGTATTCTCGTCGATGGATTCGAATTCAACAGCGGAAATTTCATAGTCATCAAAAGAATCGCGTGAAATCGCCGGAAGCAGCAAATCAGGGGACTCGCCTTCGTTAAGCTGATACTTCTTGCCGCGAAAAGCAGGGTCGATGTGCGGCATGTCCGGGACAGCAATTTCACCCTTAGAAAAAAGCTCTATTGCCGTCATCCGCTGCCTGCCGTCAATCGGCACCCTCACCCCATTTGGCTTTTTCCAAAGCACCAGCTGTCCGATCGGATACCCCATCATTATCGAGTAAGCCAGCAAACCCATCTCATCGTCACTCCATACGATATTACGCTGCCAGGAAGGGACATCCACATCAGACACTGAGATACGGTTAGTAGCCTCACCAGGATGCATCCTCCGAAGCATGTTCTTCAAAGACCGGAAATCAGGGGACCGAGGGTTCAGCGTGCTCATATTTTAAAATATATATGAGAAAACACCCCCACCTTGCAATTCAGTTAAAAAGCCAAGATCTTTAGACCAATTCGAGGAGGCAACGGACAGAGTGCACGCGGGATATTCCAAGAAAGAAAGCGAAATCTCGTCCGCGGTCATAGATGGATTTATACATAATCCCGATTTCTACCATTCCGTCCCTCCACATCTCTTTAGGGATCACATCGGGCGAGCCGTCCGGAGGGATGGGTTTAAAATTGTCCCTTTTGAACCGCACAGGACTACCTTGGTTAGTAAAAAAATCGTAAACAAATGGATGATTAGGTTCATCCAGAACAGCGTAATTCGACCCACAAACTAAACTTAGAAGGTAACGATCGCCGTCGCGTGTGACGACAAATTCGGCGGTCACCTTTCTGCCTTTAACCTGCTTAAGGTTTTCAACGAAGTCACCTATCGAGGGATCATCCTCAGAAATCTTCAGGACCCCCGCTGGTGCGCCAGTATAAGAGTTGAATTCATAGTATTTCCCATCCTTGGCCTTGTTAGAGAGGAAATAAATATGCTCAGAATCGGGCAGTGACCTTTTCTGAAGGTAATATAGGGGCAAAAGAGGAACAGGTCCAAAACGTTTTTCGGAGTTAACGATGACAATTGTACCTGGCTTAAAATCCGCCGGACTACTTCCGGGGCAGTAGACATTGCTCTTAGCGTGATCGTCAGAACAAACGCGGATCAGGTCCAAGCTACAGCCTGTATCCTTCAGTTCGGATGATGGCTTCACCTGGCATACCATTGCCAGGTCAAGACATGACCAGAAGGGCTCGGTCAAGCGAAGGTATTTAAGAATTTTATCCTTCGTTGCCAACATTACTTCCTGCTTTTCTGCGTGCGATAAAGCACCAGCATGAGCGAATTTCCTGTTCCTAGTTTGTTGAAGCTCTGCAAGAACATCGCAAACCGAAGTGTCGTATAACCTACCGACGCTAGGTAGAATCAAAGGCGCAATCCTTCCAGAGATATTGGAGTTCTTACCGCTCGCGAATAACATTATCTGGTTATCAAAGGCAGCCTTAGCTGCCTTCAACTCGTCCATCCAATTACCTAATTCTGTATGAGGTCGCTTATCGAACATGCCAGCTATGACCCCACCAACCAAAGGATCAAAATACATGCGAGCAATAGATGCAGCCACCAGGCTATGGAGCTGAATGATCCCATCTATGAACTTACCCGCAGGCTCGAAGTATTCGCTTTCCCATTTAACAATGAAATTGAAAGCCCGATAAAGTATGCGCGGAGGCTGAGGAATAGATTCAGCTTCCATCTCCGAATCATGCCTTAAAAGCCGCACATATGCTTCAATGATATCCTGGCCCGGGGTTTTAAGTATTTCAAATTCTCCCAGCTTCTCCTCCATTTCGCGGAACCTCCGACTCACCCTCGCCTTCAATTCATAAAAAGCCCCCGCGAGCGTTTGATCACCCATCGGCGGACGCTTGACAACCATCAAGCGGACTTGCCTGGAGGTTAGCCTTGTCGACGAATAGTACTTACGGTGCAGTGCCCTAGCCCACTCTAGACCGTAATTTCGATCAAGCCTGCGCGTATCGCACTCAACGACCAGGCCAGACTTAAGGTCTTCCCTGCATTCTCCGAATCCGCGCAAGTCATTATATGCGAATGTATTGTTCGAGAATAAGTCAGGAGAATCCTGATTGACCTCAGAAATATCAGACAACGAGCCCAAGAAGTAATTCTCACCGCCACAATCTTCCAACTCGGTCAGCTGCGCACAAATAAGCTTCAACTCGGAAGTCGTCGGGACAGGAATTGATTCGGTGGCCGTTACCAGGATCTCAGGACACGCCTGCTTGTCGCCAGCGACAGGCAAGAAACCGACGAGTTTGCACTTAATCTGGAAGTCAGACCTGATTCCGCCTGCAGAGTTCTCCCCGACCACATATTTCACGTATAAAAACGGAAACGGATCTCCAACTTCATGTATTAAGCCGGACTCTTTTGCAATGAGACCAGCGATAGCAAAGAATTGGATGAATGCACTAGTTCTGTTGGCGTTCTCCTTGAACTCGCGGATAATGATTATGGATCTGAGCTTTTGCTTTTTGCAAAATTCATACAAACGCTCTGCTTCTTCGGGCTGAAATTCCCCTGGAGATGCTAAAACGAGACAAGGGGAATAATCACAGCGCCCAATGTTATCGTATGATTTTAAGCCGCGAACATCGTAGACGCCTGAAGCCCCTGTCTTCGGAAAAAGATCTTTGATCGCTTTGGCATGCCGTTCCAATGATTCGTTTAGAATTTCCATCTTCCGAGTGCCCATTCCTTGATATCCGCAAACCTCGCATCAGCAGCCCTCTTGTCCCAAACAACAGGGAGCTTTGATACATCATTAGTCGATTTAAAGTTAGCACTACGCCCAATAAGAGGAAGCAATTTGGACCAATCCCCGTCTTCCGCTTGTCCAATCTCATCATTAAGGACCAAAACCAAATTCGCCCAGGTACCCGAGGCATCAGCAATTCGACGAGTACCTAGATCATTATCAGCCTCAAAGCTTTCGCTTATTTGCACGCCTTGCGATTCGCCCAAATGGCGCTCGCGCTCCATCAAGACATAGATTTCCATAGAGCTGCCTGAGAGCTCATATGACTCGAGATCTGAGATGAATACGTCGTCATCAGGAAACTCCATGGTCTTAACGTCCTTAAGACAGAAACTAAGTCGTTCCAGATTGTCACCACAATCGAACCAAAGCCCTTTAAAAACGGCATGTAATCCCGTAGGCTCCAAACCTCGGAAGAATCTTCGCACAAGAAATGACTCAATGACTCCTAAGCACTTTGCGGCATTTACCCTAGTTTCATCCGTCCCACGGACAGCATGATCGATTAGCTTGAAGACATATGGAAAAACTTGGCTCGAGACGTTCATACGTCGGAATCGCCACATTGCACGATGCAACTCGACCCCGAGAATCGGTGCGATCGCATCGATTTCCAAGCGCCTACCCTTAAGTGACAAATAAGTAGATGCATATCGCTTAAGGTCCTTAATTACTTCCAAACCCGTGAAATCTATCTTAGCTCCGCTCGCATCATCAGCCTTGACCCAGCTGGAAAGCAGATAAGGCATCAGCCTCTTCTTCTGAGCTTTTGGAATATTCGCCAAGGCGTAAGGAAACAAAAAATCGTTAAATTGATCCTTGTCGTCGAATCGTGTCTCGAGTGGCTGCCATTCCGACACATACAAGGCAAGGGCACGGGTAAAATCCTTGTCCTCACCCTCCACGCGGGAGAATACTGCGTTCCTAACAAGATCTAGCGAAGAGAGCGGTTCAGCGGTTGAGTTAAGTGTATTAAAGACCGTACCTGCGTCCTCCTTGTCCGTAAGAGTAATCAAGACAACCCTGGTACACTGAAGGATCTTATTCAGCAAAGCATTGGCAAGATCTCGCGAGAAAGCTCCGTTTACGCTGACGCTCTTACGCACAGCTTGCCGGAGTACTTTGAATGCCTGAGTAATTTCCGTTTCATCGGTATCACCTTCATCTGGCGGAAGTTGTATCAAAGACAGATCGGGCAATCCGCAGTCGCAGAAAAGTGCCCTAACCTGCCTGGAGTCCTTGCAAGTGGAAGTAAGCTTGGGTACGAGAACGCCCGAATCCAGCTGTACAAAGATATATCGCTTAACAGTGTTCTGAAAGGCTGCAAGTCGTGCAAATGCGGCGTCATCTTTCTCCCTTTTTTTCGACTGCCTCCCGACTTCAAATGAAACTTCAGTGAACAGTGCTAACAAAGACAGGTAGATGGTTGTAGTCCTTTGCTGACCATCGATGACCCAGAACTCAGCAGGCGAATCAGTCGTTCCTGCGACCCGCTGGGAGACGAACATTGAACCAACGAAGTGAGCGTCATCATGCACTGCATCCTCAACCTCTATGATGTCCTTGAACAGGGCCAGCACCTTTGTCTTAGACCACACAAATTGTCTTTGAAAAATCGGCACCCTGTAGATTGCCCTCTCTTCGAAGAGCTGCAAATAGGTCTTAGTTTCTGCAACAATCGCCTTAGGGTCTTGAGCCATACTTATATTCTTTGAAGATTCAGGTCATATGCAATATAAGTCTCATTGCTACACAAACACTACAAATGTGCGATGTTTACGAACTGCCCCCCTTGCATGGCCAATACCGAACAACCGAGATAAAGCCTTACTGATAACCATCGCGGGCATCGCCGACGATGCCCTTATCCCTACCGCTCCTCGTTTTTGAACCGCACAAAGCCTGTCTCGATCACAACATTAGCCCTCGGTCACCCAATCAACTTGAGCCTTTGACTGAGACAATATGGAGTCCCCTGGGATGCGACTGCGCTTGCTGCTAGAATGAACCAGCGAATGCCTAAGGATCAAAGTGCATAATAAGAATCCCAAATACAAGCCACACCTTGAGGCACCAAGGCATCTTCAGACTGGTCATGAATCGCCTTTAGTAGAAATCGAAAACCAAATTGACTGCGCAAATTGATAGGTGCTTTATTTTTTAAAAAATCTCCTCAACGCGTCCAGGTCGTCAGGGTTTCCACTTCTATGGATCATCCGATGACAGTTCGCACAAAGGACAGCAAAGTCCCTTTCTATGCTATAAACATAATCCAAACCTTCCTTGAGGGCAGAGAGAGGAACTAAATGATGAGCCTCAATATAACCTTCACCCAGCACTCCGTATGCTCTTCCAAAATCGAAAGCGCAGACCTGACAAACCGTCCCATGAAATTTCTTGGCCTTACTTGAATAGTCACCAGTCCTCTCGATGACCTTATGGAGCCTATATTCACGACGTTGCATAACGGAGCTTTCTTCATTAATTATATCGTCATTAAAATCACTTTCAATTCCACCCCTGAAGATAAGCTCCCTGTACGCGTCACACATCAGCTTCAAGTCTCTTTCCAACTCTGACTGACTCGGCAGCCCATCATTCAGAACATAATGTTTACCCAGGACATGAGCGGCTTCATAAAATTCGGGCCTGTCTGCATTCGAATCTAAACTCACAGTCACATCAGGGAAGTGAACGTAGAATTCTCGCAATTTCGCTCGAAGCACAGCAGATCGAACCCTCAAAACTTTGAGGTAATCACCCTTTGCTTTAAACTCGTTACGCACCTCAGTCCCCCCCTGCATAAGGGAGAGATAGATGCGAGAACCTCCCTTGCTAAACAAATATACAATGTAGAAACCCGATTGAGCAGTCCTAGTTACTATTGGGTTGAATAATGCGCCCCACGGGACATCGGCCCACTTACTCATACCTGGGCTAGCTTTTGATATGTAAATAGACTTTTCAGCACCTACGGCATCGGTGATCCCTCTACTGAAATCGTCTCTGATAAAATCAGCCAGAGGATGATTGGTGAAGGGTTCGGCGGCTGCCTGATCAAATTCTTTAGCCACCTTCTCTAAACAAAATCTTAGGTCCACGCGAGGCACTGATGAGCTTTTTCCTGTTTTCATATTATTAATATGAAAGAAACTAAAGTCACTTATGCCACAACTCAAGGCTCTCGGAAGCATTTTGCAGAATTTACAATAAGACAAGTTAGCAAGATGGCATAAAACACAATCTTCCCGCGGCTTCATTCGCTAGAAACGATGTAGATCGTTAGTTTTCTACAAATAACAGCCACAAGCGCTGCATTGAGATTTTCGCAAAGGAATCCCGTAGCGGAGCCCCTACGATCGGGCTGCACACTACATTTAAAAATCATATAAATTACTTTGCTCTCTTAATCATGAATCAAGACAGATTAACACTTAAAAACACTATATCACCTAAAGTCATATCGCAGTCAGATCTCGCCTTCACATTTAGAGTCAAGATCTACCCTTCTTGACAGCATTATAGGCATTTAGGCTTTAACCTGAACCCTGGCGTTGGCCACGGTTACATTGGAGAAGATGCACTGTCCGCGCTGGAGGCGCTGGATGGCGGGATACATGTCCTTGTTGCGTAGTACCTTATCGGCAGCGAAGACTGCATCGTCCTTTAGTTCCTGAAGGAAGATGAAACGGGTAGAAGCATTCGCAATAATGGTGTCATTGAAGTCATTGGCTCGCTGGCTTGACAGAATAACGCCGACACCGAATTTACGCGCTTCGCGCATCAGGGTCGTGATACATGGAAGCTTAGCGAGTTTGTGCGCCTCATCGACAATTACGAAAAAATCGGTTCGAAGTTCATTCTCCTTCTTGGCCCCCTTGGACAGCAGACGGTTATAGAGGCCATTCAGGATCAACTCTACGACGGCCCCTTTTGAGTACTCACCCGGAAGTTCGCTGATCCCTACAACACATGGCTGCATCAGCAAGTCGGAGAACGAGACGTTGTTTTCACTGAAAATACCTAGGTCAGCCATATCACGGATCCGGTTTGCAGCCGTCTTATCGGTATCTTCCAGGTTCAAGACGAGCGTACGAAAGTTGGGCCACTTCTGCTGTTTGGCGATAAATGTATCGTCGACTATATCCGGAATATTAAGTTTCAGATATTGCTGCTTCATCGCCTTAACGACGTTTGCCCGTTGCTGTTCACCAAGATGGAAGACCTTGGCCAGGAGTTCAGCAAAGCCCGCGATGAAGAAGGCAAGGCGTTGAGGCTGACCGGTGCTACGCATCACGAATGGATTGAAACCCAGTCCTTCGATGTCGACGCGGATGTGCTTGAGCTTCCCGCCAAGCGAATCCAAGAACTCACGGTCGCCAAAATCGCCGTTAAAATCCATGATGACAGCGCCCAAGTCCTCGCGGATGAGCTGAGGTAACAGCACGTTCTTGATAAGATAAGTCTTCCCTGACCCGGAAGTCCCTACGATCAAGGCATGACTGTTAGGCAGCTCTTGGCTGGCACCTGAAATATTCCAGTTTACGACGCTCATTAGAAGGTTTCTCCGATGCGGACGGAAATGATGCGCACACCCTTAGCATTTACCTTATGGCCGCTAGCAGAAGGGGCAGGCGAACTTACGGCAGCTTGCTGCGCTTGGGGCGGCGGAGGCGGAGGCGGCGGCGGAAGAGATTCACTCGGACCGGAGATGGGCGTATTGGGCTTCGGGTCTGGCATGACGGGTTCAATAGGAGGAGATACGGCAATGGGCTCCATAGGCGGTAGTGGCTCAACCAGGACAACTGGCTGAATCGGCTCCTCCTGAACAATCAGTGGCGGGGGAGGCAGTTCGCCTGAGAAGTCAATATCATGAAGGGGGTTGCGCAGAAGGCCCACGCAATCGTCGACGCTGAGACGAAGGAGATCACCTCCGCTGTAATCGGTTGAATTTGAGTCCTGGCTGTGACTAACTACTGCGAGCATATGGCGACCCCACTCGACGGTACAACGATCGTTGAAAAGCGCATCGATGAGTTCCGAGCATTTCTGGGCGCTCTTATCAGGGGTGAATTCCGGCTTGTCAGGATTATTTGCCGCAAAAAGGCGGACCGCGCAGATAAGCATCTCTGAAAGCAAGATGGCTGAAGAAGTACGACGCTGAGAAGAATCAGACGAGGGCGTGAATCGTTCGAAGACATTCTTTTGGAAGTTCACGCACTGGTCGTTGAGCATGTCGGCCAGATCACTGTCATCGAGTCGAGTCTTTCTCCACTTAGCTTCGAGCACCGTGACAATAACCCGGAATCGATCGCCCTCTGGCTTCACCGTGAAACAGAGGAAGTCAGGGCGTTTGACAGACTTAAGTTGCGTGAACTGTTCTTCGAATGGATCCAGCGGAAGCACCATAGCCGGCCAGGCACCCTCAACCGGCGTAACGAGACGCGGATAGGCCCGCATGACGGCCACCGAAGAGACAGCCCCGAGCAGGGACTGCTCGTTGTCGGAAAGGTGGTGAAGAGTATTTAGGCCAGCTCGCCCCATGGCGGTCATAACGGCCTTCTGTTCGGGAACGGAAAGCACCAGGCCGGCACGTTTCAGGATGCGGTCAAATCGACCGGCAAGGAGGTCAAGCTGCTTGGTCAGGATGATGTGGCCCGTTCCGCCCTCCCCTGCTCCGTAGCCACCTTGCTTGTACTTCCAAACGGCAGACCCCTCGTTCAAGCCAGCTGCCGCGAGAATGCCGCTATTGCTTGAGACTGGCAGGGCTACGAACTGAGAGGAATCGACGCATGCCGCCAACTCACCCATCTTATAATTAAAGTTCTTTCGTTCCGCAGAAACGCGCCCAGACCAGCTGGAGATAAGACCTGCGACAAAATCTAGATCAACCGACTGTACGGCATTAAAGGCACCGACCAAGCCGCGGGAACCATAAGTCTCGGCATGGACGGCGCCCTCTAGCTTGTACTCAAGGCGCCATTCACAGCCGATACGGTGAAGGTTGACCGCCTCAGGCTTGGCAAGACCCTCTGCCGGCGTATCGTTGTCTTTGACCGGGGCGATTTCAGCGATGATGGCTGCGTTGAAACGGGAGCCCTTAGGGCTCTCCTGGCGAGTCCACACAAGCTTACGCCCTGGAATATCCGCACAGGATGCCACCTTGCCGTCGATCTCGTTACCCTCGATGATCTGAGTGTTCGAGAAGACGTTCAGGTTAAGCGGAGACACTTCAACCCAGTCGTCATAGATATTTCCCAAGCTATCATCATCGGATCCGCTTCCCACATACCAGTCGATCAGGCCGTCAGAAACTGCGCCAAGAGGGTCGGACTGTA
>JACCEB012151365.1_pt1 | contig 14067 bp, 16 predicted proteins | sample 7454761 | NCBI WGS metagenome assembly JACCEB01 (sample SAMN15323454, study PRJNA562643) | freshwater metagenome | isolation source: river surface water | place: USA:Blue River Watershed | collected 2017-08-18 | reverse complement strand
TGGTCCGAACGTGTTAGAATGTATGAGCACGGTTGGGCTTTGCAACGAATCGCCGAAGGAGAACCCGTTGAAAAAGTTATGGATGAAATGGGCAAGAGGGTAATGCAGAAACTGCTACATCCTATTTTTAAAGCTATCCAAAGCGCATCTGTTGCAGAATACGATGCTGAAAAAAGCAGAAAAGACTACGAAGAAAAATATCTAAAATTTAGACAGCCTGTAGCAGATCATGTCGAAGGACAAATATTTGACAAAGATGAAGAAAAATAGTATAAATATATATGCATTGAATACTTTATGGTTCAATGTAGGGCATAGGGCCCAAATGATTCTTACTTATTAAAGGAGAAAATTATGAATCAACTTGTTCGTTTTGACACCAATGCTTTAAACAAAGCACTTCTTGGATTTGATAGTTTGTTTGATAACTTCGAACAGCGTTTCGCAAATCAAATCAATAACAGTTATCCCCCATACAACATCCTAAAACACAGCGAAGACTCTTACGAGATCGAAGTTGCAGTTACAGGATTCACACCGGAGGAAATTACTGTTGAAATTGATCAGAATCAACTGGTCATCAAGGGTGAGCGAAAACGAAATGATGATGCTAATACACAATACCTACATCGTGGATTGGCAAGTCGTGACTTTACTCGTTCATGGACTCTTGCAGAGCACATGGAAGTAGGTGAAGGCAAGATTAAGAACGGTGTTCTCACTATTGGACTGACTCGTGTTGTTCCAGAAGCACTGAAACCTCGAGTTCTAAAAATCACAGCTGAGTAAATACCATGGGGGCTACGGCCCCCATTTAAAGAAAGAATTAATATGTCTACAGATACCATTATTGAGAAACAAACAAAAACTACTAAGAAAGTTCAAGAACCGGGCAAGTATAAAGTAGTAGTCTGCAATGACGATGTTACACCTATCGAGTTTGTCATTTCAATGTTAATTTCTATATTCAGGCATGATCAAAAATCTGCACTAGAATTAACACTGTCTATTCATAATAAGGGTAGTGCAGTTGCTGGTATTTTTACCTACGAAATTGCCGAACAAAAGGCCATTGAAGCAACCAATCTTGCTCGTTCACACGGTTGGCCTTTGATAATTAAAGTAGAACCGGAATGAGGATTTAAATGGCATTAAAAGACTTAACAGCAGAAAAACACAAAGAAGCTGAGTCTACTCCATTCATGAAGGCAGTGTTCGCAAGGACCCTGCCTTCATCATTATGGGCAGACTGGACCTATCAAAAATCTCTTTTTTATCATGCAATAGAAGGAGCCGCAGGCGCGAATGGGCTACTTGGAGATCTTCCAGATATTCGTAGAGCATTTTATCTGTATCTCGATTTTCAAGAGATGAAGGACAAAGACGCTACTCCCAGTTATAATCCTACAGTTATAGAGTATTATAACTATATCTTAAGTATTAGCCGAGATCCTAAACGTGTTATGGCACATCTTTATGTGTGGCATATGGGAGATATGTTTGGTGGGCAAATGATTAAAAAAATTGTAGATGCGCCTCATCGCAATCTAGAATTTAAAGATGTTCCTACACTGATGACTAATATTCGTGCTAAGTTAGACGACAGCATGGCTGAAGAAGCTAACATAGCCTTTGACTGGGCTATTCGTATGATGAAGGAATATGATGCCAGTTTGGGATAAGATTGAGGACCTTGCACTGACGTTCATTAATAAATTTAGTGCCACAGGAACAAACTACTCAAGTGAAAATAACAACGGCTGGCAGAATTATCTATTTCAAAGTTCTAGTTATCGACGAGCTCATGTAGAAATAGTAGATTTTAGAAACCAACATAAAATTTATATTTTGCATACCACTGTATTTGCACACTTCAACGACCCAAGTCCTATATTTGGATTTGATGCAGTGTGCGGACCTAGTAAAATTACAGGGGCCTTCCACGACTTTAGCAATGGCGGAGACCCTAGTCATTTTATGATGCAATGGTTTTCTAAAGAAACTGAAAACTATGGCTGGCGTAAACCTAGAGAACTACCACCCTGGGCTAAGGCTATTTTTAGTCCTAGTATGATTGCCGCGGGTAATATACAAGAAGGTGCCGAACTTGATGATCTTTGTAATATTGCAAACAAAAGCCTAGACTACTATCTTAAAAACGTAGGACAAACGCAGGATTGGCCCAGTGACTATCACATGGCTCAGAATCGTTACTGTCATTATCAAAAGCAAAATCCTCACGTGATTAATAGTATGGTTGCTATGGGTATACCTCAAGAAGAAATGATACGCTTTGTTAACGAGGTTTTATTCCCAGAAACTTATACGTCAACATTTGCATAAATATTTTATTATGCGAGCACTTGAATTTTTAGATGAAGCCAGTATTTTCACACGTCCAGAAAAATATTCATATGGGCACAAAGTTAGAGCAGGAACTGCATCTGACAAGGGAAAAGCACTAGTTAATGCTATCCAACAGGCAGTTCCAGATTATGATCCCAATGAAGATTTAGAGTGGGTAGAAGCTGCTCCTAAAAAAAGCCCCTTTGTTCAATTCGGTAAGGGCGACACTGTTAGGTATTTTAAAAGACCCAATGGTTCTTTTATCAGCATTGCTGGAACAGATAGTGCAATTCAAGGTGGACTTGTTCATGCTCCTGGACAAAAAGGCAGCACAGAAGGCAATGTAGGAGACTTATCCGAGCCAGTTCTTAGTGCCGCAGTTGTAGCTAAATTAATCAAACGCGGCGATAATAAAGTAGAGAACATTACTATCGACGATCTAAAACAAGTTTTATTAGGAGCTGTATCTGCAGGAGTTACAGAATATACTCCAGTAGATCAGAACAAAACCATAGCTGATAAAATTACTTTTACTATGGCTGTTCGCGAACCTACTAAAATCTTTATGCAGAAACCCCAATTCTGGGAGTATATCAGTGGCGTAGCACAGAGTGCTGTCCATTATGCCAATAGCGGTCAAATTGATAGATATGCTGACTATTTCTACAAAAATGGTAAGGTTGATGAGATTCGTGTAGAAAGCGATGGTATGAGTGATCAAAAGGGTCGTAAGACAGACATCAAGGCCAGTGTTAATGGTAGAGACCTAAAGAATTTACAGATTAGTTTAAAAGCAGGCAGCAGTCAATTTGGACAACAGGGTGCAGGTAGTTTAACAACAGACGTTGAAAGTGTTAAGGGTGTTTACCAAAGTTCCGTAAACTTCTTCAGTCCTTTAGGTGTAGAATTAACCCCACCAACTAAACCTCCAGAGTCTAAAATCGAATGGTGGAAACAGGCTTATGATCAAGCAGCTCAACAACTCGGTCAATTGTTATCTGGCGACGATGCAAAGACCGAAGCAGGAGTTGTTGGTAAACTTGCTGATATGATAGTCCATCATTCAACAAAGGGCGACGAAACCATTCGTTTGGTAAAATTAAGCAAAAAAGGTGTTAGCACCGTGCATAGTTTTAAAGGACTCATGCAAAAATTAATTTCTGACAATGTTAATTTAACTGTTGAATATAGAATTGGTAAAAGCGGAACAGGTGAACCTAGACCTGAAATTAACATTAAAGATGCAAATTCTGGTAAATCTTTGGTAAAAATGGGCTATCATGCTACTGGAGATAACAAAAAGATTTGGAATGCTATTACCATGGAACCATTGTTAGCTGAGCTAACAACTATGACTCGTCCTACACCAGCTACAGCACCAGCCGCTACGCCTGATTCTGCACCACAAGATGAACTGTCTAGAGTTAAGAGTTTAGCTGGTGTTCAACAGGGTCCAAACACATCTACATTACAGGGCACACAATTTAACAGTCCAGGTATAAAAAACCTTCATAAAACCTTGGGTAACAAGGAAATGATGGGTCAACAGCCCGCAGCCTAAAATCATTAAATGTGCTACTAATTTCCTTAAGAGTTAAATACTCTTATAAGGAATACCATGGACATTATTCTTTTATTATTTTTTTTACAAGTAAAGCATTGGTATGCGGATTTCAAAATTCAAACATACATGCAAACAGTTCGCAAAGGGATATGGTTAGACCTAATTGGTTTAAGTCATACCCTAGATCATGTTTGGACTACATTAATTGCTCTATTAGTGTATAGCTTTTTTTATTCAGTGAGTGCATCAGTTATTCTAACTGTTGCCGTAGTCGAAGGCATACTTCACTACGCCATTGATTATACAAAAGTAAAGTATGGTTGTAAAGATAATACCAAACCTTTATTTTGGAATCAATTTGGTCTTGATCAACTAGCACATCAAGTAACATATCTCGGGATGGTATTATACATCGTTAACTAGGCAGTTTACTGCTCCTGTTTTTCCTTTAAATAATATGAAGGTAAAAACTTTGGAGCAACATATGAAGAAAGCCTTATTAACTACCGGGGTAATGTTATTAACATTTGCAACCTCGGTCCATGCTGAACTGGTCCATCAATTTAAAAATCCAGCGTTTAGTGGTGCAGGATGGAGTAGCCACGTCCTAACTATCGACAGTATCGAGAAGAGTCGACGCGATGCGATAGAATCTGATAAGAAAGCAGCCATAGCAAAAGCAGAAGCTGACTTACTTAATACACCATTGAATAGATTCATGAATTTATTCCAAAGCCAAGTCTACGCACAACTTGCTACTCAATTAAGTAACAACCTATTTAAAAATAATTGTGCAGCCGCAGACGGGGGTTCAATTCCAGGATGTGTAAATCCTACTACTGGAAACTTTGTCTTAGACGGTAATACAGTAACATGGCGCAAAACAGAAACTCATGTTATTTTAACCGTAGTCGATGCAAAAGGAACAACTACCACAGTGACAGTGCCTATTGCAAGTTTTGGTTTTTAAGGATCGATCATGAAATTATTCAAATTATCTTTACTAACTTTAGCCGTAGCAGGTCTAGTCGGTTGTTCTACTATGCGTCCTTTGGATCAATTAGAGATCACAGAAGAAGCTAAGGTATCTGAAGTTATTAATAAAAGTTTTACATCAGTTGAAGCACCTAGTCAACCGCCAGTGGTAGTTGCAGTCTACAGTTTTAAAGATCAAACTGGACAGCGCAAGCCAAGCAACACATTGAGCTTGTTCTCTACAGCAGTTACGCAAGGTGCTGAAAGCTATCTAATTAAGAGTTTGCAGGAAGTTGGCAACCGTCAGTGGTTCACTGTAGTTGAACGAGTAGGTCTCGACAACTTACTGAAAGAGCGTCAGATGATCAAACAGACACGTGAGATCTATGACGGAGAGAAGGCCAAGATGTTACCTCCGTTAACATTGGCTGGAGTTATCCTAGAAGGTGCTATTGTTGATTATAACAGTAACACACTAACAGGAGGCACTGGGGCTAGATATTTAGGTGTTGGCCCTTACACACAATACACACAAGATCTGGTGGTTATAAGTTTAAGGTTAGTAAGTGTTACTACCGGAGAAGTATTAACCACGGTTACTGTAGAAAAAAATCTACTAAGCACCCAAGATGGCGTAACAGCATTAAGATTTTTTAACCAGGCAACTCGCGCATTTGAATTTGACGCGAGCCAAAGTTTTAACGAACCTGGAAATTATGCATTACGCTCTGCTATTGAAACAGCAGTCGTTGAATTAATACGAAAAGGTGAACGTCAGGGGTTATGGGCGTTCAAAAAACAGGAGAAACCCAATGAGTTGGTTCAGAACAAGACCGAAGGCAAAGGAGCCGCCCAAGCATCTCCCGCACCACAGGAACAGTCCGGTAACCGAAAGGCTGCTGGAGGAAATTAAAAATCAACATAGGGAAAGAACAACTAACGAGAATGTAAAAATATCAAAACGTTCTCTGGAGGATTAAAATGAAACAAAAATTATTAGCATTAATCGTTGCTACTCTCGCCGGATCTGCATTGGCGCAGACCGCAGTAGTAGCCCCAACTGCTCCAGTAATTCCTAATATGGTTACTGTGAGTCCCAATGCTACTGCGGCATTGGCCAATGCTTCAACAAATCGTGTGTTTATTGATCAAAGTGGAGCAAACCCTAATGTCAATGTAACACAAGATGGCACTGGTAATATACAAGGAAGCGCAGCTAGACCAATCTATCTAAGAGGTATCGATCAAACAATCGTAACTAGACAGATAGGTAACAACAACGAAATTAATCTTGAAGTTGTCAACGCAACTAGCGGTAGCGGTCAAGGTGCTACAGTTACTATTCAGCAATTAGGAAATAGTAACAAAGTTGATGCAGCCTGCGGATACGGAAATGCCAGTGACGGAACAACAGCTCTAACAGGTTGTAAGGCTGCTGACCTAAATTGGAAATTCAATACAGGCAGTGATGCCAACGAATTACAGTTCCGTGGAACAGGTGCTGATATCAAGAGTGCTATTGATGTATACGGTGATACCAACAAGTTCTACATGGATGTCATTGGTGACAAGCACACACAAACTATCAAAGTAGACGGCAACACCAATACGTTCCATATCAATCAACGTAGCACAGGTGCTGCTGGTTCTAGCATTTGGGTTGATTTAATGGGATCAACAAACAACGTAACAATTAGTCAGAATGGCACTATTGACAATGTGTTGAACATAAAGGCGATTGCCAACGGCGGCACCTTTAATATCACACAGAAGAACTAAGGAGTGGCAATGAGAATCGCCCTCTTTTTAGTGGGAATACTTCTTACAGGTTCAACCTGGGCTAATGTTGGCTCGGTCACTGAAATCACAGGAGTTGCTCTCATAAAAAGAGGTAAAGATTCTATTGCCATATCTAAAGGCACCGTTGTCGAAATGAACGACAAAGTAGAGACAAAGAATGGAAAAGTTAAAATTACTTTTAAAGACAATACCACTGTCAACGTTACGGAGTCGAGTAGTCTTGTTATTGATGACTTTGTTTATGATCCTAAAAGCGGTTCAGGAAAACTGGCATTAAAAGCAACAGCCGGAACAGTTCGCTATGCTAGCGGAAACATTGCACATAATAATCCCAATGCTGTAAACATTAAAACTCCAACTGCGGCTATTGCTGTTCGAGGAACAGATTTTGTCATGAGTGTTAATGAAGTAGGATCGAGTATGGTCATGCTTATGCCTACTTGTGAAACTGAACAGAATGTAAACTTAAAAGGACTAACTTGTGGTAGTGGAGCAATTGATGTTGAGACTCCTGCAGGTATAGTGAAAATGAATAGACCATATCAGGCGACACTAGTAGAGACTGCGGCCAATCCTCCAAGTCCTCCGGTAGTGGTCAATTTAAATGGGATGGCAATTGGTAACAACCTAATGATTAATCCGCCAAGAACAACAAGCGGATTAAACGTTATTCATGCCGCTAGATCAGCAGCTGAAAAAACTGGTGACGCTAAGAAAGATGACAAGAAAAATAAGAGAGATGAATTGGAAGATAAAGACGAAAAAGAAAAAGAACACGAGCGTCAAGTTGCAGGTAAGGAAGAAAAACAAAAATCAGAAAAAGAGGGTGATGAAAACAAAAAAGAACAAATTGTTATTGACACTAAAAAATTAGACATTGAAGTTGGTGACACTAGTAAAGAAAATCCATATGTTAAAAAGTTGTGGAAAGATAAAAGTGAAACACAACAGGTGGGTTGGGGATTTGAAATGTTAAATCCTGGTGGAAATAATTATGCAAATGTTACATTACCGATGGACACTAAAGCATTAGTAATTGTTACACAAGATAGATTAACAGAAGCATTTAATTTTAATACGCAGAGCACAAAATCTCACGGAGTGATTGTTATCAATCAAACATACAGATGATAAAAGAAATTTTTTATTCTGCAAGACCAAAATATTGGGCCTGGCTCATTGTAGCTGTTTTTATGCTGTTAGTCAGCAGAACAGGCTATGCCGCCTTAACCGATATTAAATTTGGACAGAGTCAAATTGCCGACAGTCAGTGGAATGTCAGTGCCTGTCTTAATACAACAACTTGCCAAATTTATAGTAAACAACCCGGTACTATGTATAAAATACCCTGGACTTCTGGACAGTGGGCATGGCAGTCAGGTCAGTATGTTCAGTTTAGTCTAAGCGGTAATGGCAGCTTTCCATATGAAGGTAAAGTCTATAATAGTAACGGCACCTTGGCAGGCACTATTGGCACAGGTAAAATAGTCAACATGGGCCCAGACTATTTCTTCTTTGTGGGCAGTGACAATAACACAGGACAGTTATTCAGCGGTAGTAGTGGAATGAGCGGAACTGGTGGAGTTAGTTGGACTGGTACACTTAACCCAACAATAGCACAAGCCGATGCTTATGCTAACGCTACATATTCTACTGTTCCGTTGAGCGCAGGACAAACTGCAACCTCAACTCCAAGTAGCAGTAATACTCCCACACCAGACTGGAAAGTAATTAGAACAAACAGCACACCTGTAGTTATTAGCAATATCTATCCTACCAGTTATAACAGCCCTAGTAACGAAGGTGCTGCCAATGCATTTGACGGTAATGTAAACACAAAGTATTTGAACTTTGATAAAAAGAATGCTGGTGTTACTGTAAAACTAAGTCAAGGTCGTGTTGTTCAAAAGTTTACTATTACCACTGCTAACGACTTCAGTGGTCGAGATCCTACAAGTTACAAGTTATACGGAAGTAACGATGGTGTAAATTGGACACTAATCAAACAAGATAGTTTAAGTCTTAGCGAAAATCGTTTTTGGACCAGTCCCGAAATCTCAGTAGCAAATACCAATGCTTATGTCTATTACTTTATTTTGTTCCCGACTACTAAGTCAGGAGACGGTTGCGGATTAAACTGCGACAGTATGCAGATTGCTGAAGTTACTTATTACTATGATTTAAATGACGGCATTACTAGTACCGATACAGGTTCTGGCGGCACACCGGCCAACCCTGGGCAAGCAGGCAGCGTTTGTAGTGATTGTTTTAGCAGTGAAATAACTACCACACAACTCAATGAATTAAATGCGGCAAAAACTCGAAGAAATGCAACCACCCTAGGCAACAGAATAGATCTGGAAATAAGCGGACCAAACAACAATGTGACTATTGAACAAACAGGGTCATGGAATAAGATACAAGGACTAGGTGGTGGTAATGCTTGGGTTGGCGGCTTTACTAACTCAGTTAATATCAAGCAAGGAGATACTCTATCTGGGCGTAACCTAATAGAATATTATTCACAGGGAAATGGTAACAATGTGACTATCAGCCAAGCCCGCAATACTAACACCGGCGCACAAGATGGACAAGAAAGTGGTGGACACATGATGAGACTTTCTGTAACAGGAAATAGTGCTACCTATGTGCTAAGACAAGGCAATGACGGCGGCGCAAACAGCGGACACTTCTTGAGCTATACCATGAACGGTGGCGGCGGAACACATACTGTTAAACAAAGTAATGACGGTGAAAAACGTGCTTGGATTAATATTACCGGTAACAACAATAACGAAACTGTTCTGCAGAGTGGCACAGGCAACCACTACTTGGATTTAACTTTGACTGGTAACGGTCATAATGTTAACATTACACAAAAAGATGCCGGCAGTCACAAAGCTACGATTAACCTAACCAATGCTGGAGGCGCCACCGCATTGAGTTTAGTTCAACAAGGCAACACTAATCAAGTCTACAGCATCACTCAACAGTGTGCTAATTTATCAGGATGTTCAGTATCAGTGACTCAAGGCACTGGGCCCTAACTCCAGAACTGCAAAAGCGGTTTGAAGAAATACAGGCCCATACTCGTAGACTACAAAAAGAGTTGGGTATAACACCTATGACTCTAGAAGAACGCTGTCAAGCATACGAACAGCGTAAAGAAGAAGAAAAACGTAAACAGGAAGAATTGATTAAACTTCAAAATCAAATCAAATTACATAGACCTCTTCCTAAGTGGAAATTATAAGTTCTTTTATTTTTTCTAAATTTTTGTATTTCAAAATAGCGTCTGACATTGAATTAATGCTGTCCGTGATTGCTGCCTTTGAATGCATATCATCCCACAGTTGTTCTAAGGGAACAACATCAACCTTGACAAAAAACAAACTAGTATTATCGCCTATGGCAGCAGTAGTTTGAGTTTCTAACCTATAGTATAAATCTTTAATTGATTTAAAGTCAGGCTTTATATACATAGGATAGTTACTCAATGATGGATTGGAAGTTATTGTCCACACATGCCTGCGAAAAGAACCTATAGAAGTGTCTGCCATTACTTCTGTTATTCGCTGACTTGCTTCCACTAATTTTTTTCCGTCTGCAACGTGGCTATGTATTTCGCTGAGTTTCTGTCCTATTCTGTCTGCCGGAATCCAGCTACTAGGAAAACAAAAACAGATAGCTGAAAGTATTCCGTTATGCATGATTGCTAGGTCTTCTTCAAAGTTAAGGGCTAGTTCTACTATATCATTTGTTTCCTTTACACCACAAAACTTAGAAGACTTTATTACTAATTGATTTATTGTCGCTTCATGTGTAATGCCATGTAACTGTTGTCCCCATTTGGACAATTCTAATCTTTTAGAATCTATATACATTTGACGGGGATTTTTATTAAACACAGCTCCGTCATTTCTTCGCATGAAAGGCTCTGTTGTATATGGCGTTTTGATGTGTAAATCGTGCATATAAATATTTAATTGGTAGTGATTAACACACTAAATTTTTAGGTAAATACATCATGCTTAAAAAAATATTACTTAACCCATGGCTAGCACTTATCACTCTAGCAATAATGGTATTAATTAGATTTTGGGATCCTAGTTTTGTTGAATCTGTAAGACTTCGTTACTTTGATCAATTGATTACCAGTCAACCATCTAAAACAGTTCCTGTTCATACGGTAAACATAGACGAGGCCGCATTAGACAAATATGGTCAATTTCCATTTCCAAGAGGCATTTATGCTGACATCATTAAAGAACTATATAATAGAAATGCTGGGCTTGTTGTGTTTAATGTGCTCATGCCTGAAGCAGACCGTTTTGGTCAAGATTCTAAACTGGCCCAAACATTAGAAAAGAACGCCGTTATACTGCCCTTGATTGCTAGCACTAAAGGTAAGAACACAGCCGCCGACAGCCATGTTCAGCTAGTAGGGCAAGATCCTACCGGTGCATTTGTAAATTATCCTGGCATTATTGCTAACGTTCCAGCGTTAGAAGGCAGGGCATTTGGCACAGGCATAGATAACACATTTCCAGAAATCGACGGTGTTGTTCGTCGTATGCCATTGTTAATTTCCAGTGATGATACTGTATATCCTGCTATAAGTTTAGAAGCATTGAGAGTTGGATCCGGGGATACTAGAATACAAGTTAAGATTGGGGACGAAGGTGTCGAAGCAGTTCGTATACCTAAACTGAATAAAATTGCAGTTGATCCTTTAAGTAGAATTTGGATCGACTGGAGTCAAACTCCGACTGAGCATAGCCTAGCAAACCTACCTAAAGATTTTGAACAAGGTATAGTAGTAGTTGGTCTTAGTGCGGCAGGGCTTGTTCAACCTGTTGCTACTGCTAAAGGCGAAGTATGGCCACAATATATGCAGGCTAGTTTAATAGGAACAATGCTCAATGGTAGCACAATTTCTAGACCTGCCAATGCAGACCGCTTAGAGTTATTAGCTCTAGCAACAGCAGGCATTATTTTAATATTCTTAATGAGGTGGACCTATGTTGGCATTGCGGCAACGATTATTACAGTTGGTAGTGTTATTGCTGGTAGTATCTATGCTTACAGCCATTACCTATTCTTATTCGATTCTACTTACTTTGCCGTTGGCACAGTCTTGGTCGCTTTGCATGCCTACATGGTCAAGTTCGTCTCAGAGTTCTTACAAAAGCAACAAATTAGAAAACAGTTCCAAAGTTACCTAAGCCCCGACTTAGTTGCCAAGTTAATCAAAGATCCTAGCCTATTAAAACTAGGTGGTGAAGAAAAAGAACTATCTATTATGTTTACAGACGTTCGTGGCTTTACTAGTATCAGTGAACACTACGGTAAAGATGTGCAAGGCCTAACCAGCATCATGAATCGTTACATGACTGCTATGACTAGAACTATTCTAGAAACAGGAGGCACCCTCGATAAGTATATCGGTGACGCACAGATGGCTTTCTGGAACGCACCGTTAGATGAAACAAAGCATTGTAAAGACGCTGTTAAGGCAGCATTAGAAATGTTAGGGAGTTTAGATGGGTTTAATAAAGGTATTTCAGAAGAAGGTGTTCCACCCTTTGGCATGGGTATTGGTATCAATACTGGTGTTGTCGTTGTTGGTAATATGGGTAGCGAGCAGCGTTTTGACTATACTTGTCTTGGGGATGCTGTCAATCTTGCATCCAGACTTGAAGGACAGAGTAAAAACTATGGCGTCCTCATTGTTCTTGGTCCCATAACTGCCGAACGTGTAAAAGAAGAATACTTTACACTAGAACTAGACTGCATTGCTGTTAAAGGTAAGAAAGAAGGTGTAACAATTTATACCGTATTCTATAACCCTGCAAGTATTGTTGATTTAGAAACTTGGAAGCAAGACAAAGAATACCACAATTTAATGTTAGCACACTATCGCAAACAAGAGTGGAACAAAGCTATAGATCTAGTCAATGAACTAAAGGGCAGTTTTGGTGGTGGTATGGATGATTACTATGACCTATGGTTAGAGCGTATTGAAGAAATGAAGGCTGCTAATTTACCAGCTGATTGGGATGGTGTATTCCGTGCAACCAGCAAATAACGATCTATGGTGTTGGTGGTATGACGAACTTGTAAGACAGTGGATAGTGTTATACTACTGGCCTTACTTTGTAGCAGGTAATATTGATAATTGGATAGGAATGGGCATTACATTAAATGGTGCCCGTCCTATCTGCAAACCTTAATCATCGCCTGCGGCGTCTTTGATTTCCTGCTTTGTGGCTTTACGCTTACCAATAGGAACTTCTTCCTGTTCTATCTTTTCGTTGATCTTCTTCTCAGCCATAATGCGCTCATACTCAATAGTCTTACCGCGAAGTTCCATAACAGTTTCGACCTTTTGATTTAATCTTATAAGGTCGTTGTCTAACATACGGATACGATCGATAAGGGCAATTAGGGTGCCATTGGCTGCGCCGATAACTGGCTTAATTTCCGTTGTTACCCAAGTCCAAACGTAATAGATAAAATATCCCATTCCGGCTGCGGCAATAACCGGAAATCCATATTTGTTAATCATTTCTGCTAGATCCATGTTAGTCCTTTCTTTGATCTGCTTGTTCTGCCCTACTGATTCTATCATAGTCAGGTTGTAGTCCTAATGCATGACTGACTTTTACATCGATTCTTTGTAATTGGTTAGTCATTGTATCTACCCTAGCATCGAGTCCTTTAATAATTCCACCCATACCGTTGACACTACTGGTAACGCCTGCTAAAATAAATTTTAGTGTTAGGAAAACAAAATACCCTGCTGCCAAAGCACCAGCAATTGGAAATCCCACTTCTGCTACTAATTTTAAGAAGTCCATATTTTTTTCTCCTTGTTTATTATATTTACAGATAATGGTAAAATCAAAAACTGTGCAGATAATTCTATCACTGACAAACTAGCCTATAAATATCTCATATGAAAAGAAAACTTACAATTATTGCTAGAACATGCGGACGAGTATTTGCACTAAATGGTGGACGATATGTTCAGGCCAGCAAACCTGAAATTATTAACAAGTGTTTAAGCAGTCTAGTTAATAGTATCAATCAAGTTACAGACCACGACATTGAACTTTTTGTTTTAGATGATAACAGTCATCCGGATTGCCTAAGCGATATTAAAAAAATTATAAATCAATGTAATTTTCCTAGTCAATTAATTTCTTTAGAAGGCACTGGAAAGACTGGACCCAATGATACCTGCAAATTAGTGTATAAACTTGTTGAAGACCATTGCACAGATCTATGGTATCATGTTGAGGATGACTATCTACATTATCCTGAAGCTATCAATGACATGATAGAAAGTGTTGCCCAGTTTGAAGAAGATACAGGTGCTA